>Ga0126335_1003087_pt1 | contig 10244 bp, 6 predicted proteins | sample OlaspJWI45metaG_FD_108409 | JGI IMG/M metagenome (GOLD analysis project Ga0126335, IMG submission 108409) | Marine gutless worms symbiont microbial communities from Oahu, Hawaii - Olavius sp. 1 OAHU.JWI-45 metaG | ecosystem: Host-associated > Annelida > Digestive system > Unclassified | place... | reverse complement strand
GAGGGGGGCATGGCCCAATGGTGAATACGCTACTGTCGATGGCTATACTGTGAATATTAATTAATGTCATGTGCGCTGTAAATATTCGAGGCCACGAGGCCAATTTCTATGAGGCCGAGGCCAGAAAGAGTGAGGCCGAATGATTTGGCCTCGAGGCCTTAACATCCCTGATTATAACCAAAATGCATCACTTTGCATTTCTCAACATTGAAAAGCATTTGCCATTCCTTAGGCCATGAAACAAGGTTACACATATCAGACTCATTTATGAATAAGGCGCAAAAAGTTGTTGTCCATGAATTTGCCAGTTTTAACGTTGTTAAAACAATGACGGACGCAAATACAATGGCTATGGAAATTAAAACACTTAAAAATTAATGTCATTCGCACAGACCGCATCCCTCGGCGATGATTTTGGTCCAGGTTCGCCTTTACTGTTTAAACTCCACGAAATTTGCTTAGTTGCTCTTCTGAAAAATCGTCAAAATTGGTGCCAGATTTTACGGCTAGAATGCACCAAATTCGATTTCGGCTGGGGCTCCACTCCAGACCCCGCTGGGGGAGCTTACAGCGCTCCCCCAGACCCCTTGCTGAATGTAAGGGGGTCTACTTCTCTGCCAACCTGTTTACTGTTGACTGACGTCGCGTTCTGCCAGCGCGATATAGGCGTGATTGCGAGGACCCGCTATATAAATGTACTGACTTACTTACTTACATCAGTAGTACTATAGGTTGTGCAAATTTTGGTCCTGATTGGCCTTTACTTTTAAAAGTGCACGAAATTTGATCAGTTGATTCTCAGGAAAGTCATTAAAATTGTTGCCACCAATTTCGGCTGGGGCTACGCCCAGACCCCTCTGGGGGAGCTTACAGCTCTGCCCCGGACCCCTAGCTGGATTTAAGGGGGCCTACTTCTAAGGAGAGGGAAGGGGAGGGGGTCGACCTGTCTGCCTCCTCGTTTTGACAATCCTGGCTACGGGCCTGACTGGCCCTGACAGCCAGTGATTTTTCCTTGTGGTGTAAAGCAAACGATGTCCAATATTGTCGACTGTTTGTCCTCTGTCGAAATTAAATGGCGGCTTGTCTCAACCACACTCTTCTGGCTGATCAGCTATGGCGCTTAATGCACACGCAAGAAGAAGCACGCTGCACGCAAAGTTTCAAACTCCTAGGCCTACCTACTGCAGGTTGGGAGAAATAATCAGTTTAATAGGTCGGTAACCAAAACCTAGCCCAAAACTCCAATTAGTGCTAAGTCAAGCAAGCCTGGGAGCGGCAGGACGCAATAGCGCTCCGAGATCGTGTAGGTTTGATGCCGGAAAAGGGTTCCCATGCAAAACCCACATTACGTTAATAATGGACTGCCTGAGACTCCACTCCGACCCAACTGAGGCAGCTTACTGCTTCCTTGGTCGATACGAGCTTCGCCTCAGCATCTCCCTAGGTTTGATACTTTGTGACACATATGATTTGTTGAAATGATCGTTCGTGTTTTCGTACTGCAGCCAAGTGCATCTCCTCATCATCAGAGCGGCGGCGACAGAGTGACGCTGGAAGGCAGGGCGGCAGGCAACCGAAACACTCGGAGACAAACAGTCGTCTGCTTCACCACCAGCACACCACTGATGACGACGACGACCACAACGACAACGAATACGACTACAGTGACTGGCAGAACGACGACGGTGTAGTGCCGCAGCCGCCGCCCTTCCAAGCCAGTAACGCGTTACCTCGGCAATCAGCACACATCTCATATCATCGACTGTTGGTCGTCGCCAGTATCGCTACTGTTCTCATTCACATCCTTTCGCGTTTCACTTTATTTACACATCACTTGACGAACGTCAATCAACGGACGCCAGACAATTTCATTCTCGTCTGCATGTAGAAGCGTCAAGGCTCAGTCAGAAATTCGACTGTTTATTTTCGCGCGCAAAAAAATAAACAAATGGCTAAAGTGATTAAGCGATAGCTGCATCAAATGTGGCTCCATCTGACAAATAAGTCGGAGCGGTACAACGGGCACCATTTCCCTCATTTGCCCTACCCCTCCCGGTAGGGAGATGAAGGCGCACATCTAAAAGTGTTCCCTGGACCCCAAGAGTCTCCACCCCAAATAGGACCTCAATCCATTCAGCCGTTTTGGCAGGGCGGAGGCGCGTGACAGACTGATACAGCACGCTACGGGATCATTGGTTGCAACATGCCGCACCTCATGCATCCGAGGCGGCCTAAAAGTCATTTAAGCTCGGTGTTTTAGACTGCCGTACAGCTGATGACTGAGAGCTCGCTTCAGTTTAACTCAAAGTAACAGTCTCGTCTCGTTTATACACAAAACACGAAATGCGACGTTTCGATTGCAGTTTTGCTGTCAATGTTTAAGTAATGACTCGCCGACATAGGCTAAAAGTCCCATAACTGGTTTGCAGTGACAGTGATTTGACTATCGTAAGTCAATCATTCATGATCTAATACCAGTGTCGCAGCGACACAAAACCTGGCTTCAACTTACTTATCAGCTGCATTCGCTGTAATTTCAGGCAAAGTGCACACCAAACTCAACTAAACCGTATCATAAAAATTAGGGGTGCGCAAGTACCCGACGCACTACTCGGTTCCAGCCGGATTACCCAGACCCAGCCGGCTATTTCTTCAGAATCTTTGATGCACAGCACTGGAGGTCGAGGCGTGACTAACACGGTAATTGCCAACTTGCTGCCTGGCGGTGAGGGTAGCTGGGAATTTACAACGGGACGGTTTGTTTGCTCGGCTGACACATCGCGGCAGAGGTTAAGGCAAGAAAAGATCTTGGAGAAATTGTATAGTAGATACAGAGCAGTTTGGACAGCAGAACTACCCAGATCCGGCCATGTGATAACGACCCGGATCCGATACCTGGCGAAATTCCCTACCCCCACAGGAAATACTAAACCCGGCATAATACAGAACAGCAATCCACTACTGTCAATGTGTGGACTCACAACAAATTTCAAACATAAAAATCCACTCGATTTCCACAAGATGTCAAACTTCTGTAGTGAATGAGTTTCAACCACTTGTGGTGATGGGCTCCTCACCTCACCTTGCTTACTGTACTATTTCTATCGTAATGCCCAGTGAGGTCGCTGATTTACGTATTTGCATATGTATTCGTTTTGTACCTGTGTACGCACACGGTGCGCGCCGCAGCTGCGCTGCCATAGCCTGCCGCCAACCCAGTTTTCCGGTAGTGTTGACCTGGTTTCACCTGTTTGCTACCATATGCTGAGAAGTCAAAGTGCTGTAAATCTTGGAGAGAAGCCAAGCTTGGAGTTCGTGCAGTGTGTGCTGAGGGTGATACGACTGACGAAGACCGTTGAGTCGATCTGCTGTGCTGTTCGCCACACTGTGACACTACCGAGAGCTGTCTGACGAACGATACGCTCACCACATTCAGTTCTGATTGCTATGACGACTGCTGCCGGCCATCACCGTCCGCCGCCCGTCCTACGACGCCAGCAGTCCGTTCCGTCGGTGTCGTTTACTACGCAGTTGTTACAACGCATCTGCTGCTCAGCGCTTGCTGCTAGCTGCTACCTACATTTTTTGGTGACATTCTCGGTTTTATACTATGTCACTGACTCTTTTTTTCCTACTGTACCTCTTAGTATTTTCCTGGACACTGCATTGAGCCATAATTACCGTGTTACACCTGTTATTAAAGTTATATTCTGGTTTCAAAGCTGTCTATTGATAATTTCAAGATTTCTACACAGGCTAACAGCTGAGTAACCATAAGGGGAGAGGGTGACCCGTAACACACTGCAGTTGCATCAGATGCACATGTACATGCAGAGCTTCTCTGATGCCAGCTCACAGCTCCTGTTGCCACAATATCCAGTTGCTGAGACATGAGATGAGGACTGAAAATCAGACATCAGTGATGATCATCATACACCGTGTGCTGTAGGATTAAGTGGCTTCATCATGTATGGCCCTTCTAACTCGTAACCCATCTTTCGGTAGTAATTCCTTGTTCCTACTCCTGCACACATTCAGATGTTTGCATTTTCCAACAAAATTGCTAATTAACCAGCAAATTACTGACAATCATTTGCTTTCTGAAATATTCAAAAACAAGTATTACTACTACATTAATCTAGTAAAGAAATCATAACAGTTATAAATACATAATAATCTATTTAAAAGTGGTCTGGTTCTAAACTGAATCAGCGTAAGTAACGTTGCCATTATGGATTCAGCAAAAATAACATCTAAAGACATCGGATTGCTAATCTACAAATTACCAGATATGACAGCAATTTTGCTTGAGCCGTGTTCTTCACATGCAATTCTTTCTGCTTCTTCCATCAGCAGCATCCCAAAACCCTGTCAACAGATAAATCTTTTATTTGAATATAACAGTAATTTAGCAGGAAACATTTCTGCTATAAACTCATCGAAGTACAATTCATAACCATATTTTAAACTGCAATTGCGCATAAAATGAAATGCTTTCATTCTGTAAGATAACTAAAAGGTATTTCACAATAAATTCATACATCATGATCCTTTAAATCAGTTAGCTTTGCGAATCCACTTGCAAAATTTAAACACATAGAAAAGCGACTCTTCGTAATCAGATACCTGATGTTGGAACTTGGTCGGATCTCGCGAACTGACCGGTACGACACTACCATAGACATGTAACTCGCGGACCATAGAGCAGCCTCCCTTCAGTTCTGGTCTGAATGCATCATCAGACAGCTTGCGTAGTCGCAGCAAACCGACAAGTATGTCCTGTGCCGGGTCTTCATATGACAAGAACGTCTCCCAGCCCTCATTACCGACATAGTCACGACGAACAAGCTCCACCTGCAGATGACATACAGTATGGCATGTAGTTTCAATGTGTGTACAAACAGTACCGGTATAACAAAACTTGTCTTTCAACCAAAGACAGACTCATGCCTGCCTTTTGCTGCAGCAGCCTTAACCTCGTGATTTTGGCACTGAAATCTGACTTAGATATCATGCAAACGTCATGCAGCCCTGTATTAATGTATAGATTACCAATTAGTGTTTGAATTTTGTGCCCATTTTAATAACATGTCATTTTTATAGTCTTGTAAGTACATTTGATAACTCCCTGTGAAAACAGCAAAGCCACAGTAGATACATATAATCCAGCTGCGTAGAGTAGAAATGTAGTCAGCTGCAACCGTGAACTAGTTTAAGACTACGATGATCTATTCCTCATCAGTTGACATCGATGTTTTGTTCCAGAGTTTTATAATGCCTGACAACCTACTGTTGGTGTCTTTGCATCAAAATGGAATATTGCTAAACGTACTATAACCTGCATACCAAACCCGAACTTTCTACATAACTAATTTCTTAATTAACAGCCGAGACGGCAGCCACAAACAGTCAAAATTATTAACTTTTTAACTCAACTTATCAGCTGCTTGCCACATTGTCAACTTTTCATCAATTCCTGCCAGTCTAGAACTTTTTGTACCAAAGTTAAAGCAGGTTGAGGACAAACTGATAAAGTGCAATCAGGAATGTGGCTCTTACAGGCAACATAACACCAAAAACTGTTACAAATTGTGTAAATTCTACAAAACACTCTGTGTGAAGTGAAACCTCGTAAGGTCGAACTCGTCGGTGTATCTCCTGAATTCCAACTTCACGAGTCCGTATGTCACGACATTTGCTGCCCCAGTCGTCAAGCCGTGCAAGTGCAAGTTCACGCAGATTGCCGTGTTCAACGCCCGAACTTACCAGAGGCATCGGTATGTCTCTGCATCACAACAGTCATGTATGTTCATACTAAAAAACTAAATATGTACAGAAGTCAATGATGTAACTCATACTATATTTAATACATTTTATCCACAAATTCCACTTGTACTAAAGTCAAAAATAACCCTCAGTTAGAGTGGACGAATACTGTTCATATGAACCTTTAAAAAACTTATTTAAACATCTTTAAAAAAATTTCCAGATACTGGGCCTAGGCATAGGTCCATCACTAAATGTTTTGACAGGGGTACCAGATCACTCCCAAAATATATTTTCTAATTTTCTCTCTTCTCAAGCCTATATCTCACAAAAAGTTCACAACAGATAACCTATCAATTATGTGCATTGGGTCAAACTCACTTGGAATCTTGGCCACAGCAACAGGCGATGTAAGTAGCCCATTCCAAAGGTAAATGTAACCCATTTGGTAGATTTAATATCTTGCAGCTAATCAATAATTTGCGATTTCATGTAACAGGAACCACACAGCAGAAAACACCGACCTTTGCACGCGATAGACGCGTGTCCATGGAGGCACGAGTGCCAGTATTCTGGCAGTGAGGTCGACAAGGATGCTCGGTGGATAGCTCTTGTATCTGCTTGTCTTCCATAACTCATACAGGCCTACGTCACACACAGAAACACCAAGTATCACAGGCATGGGCATACCCAAAGTTCTGAAATTTAAGTGGGTCCTCCTTACTGCCAATCTGAAGAATTAAGCTACCTATCTATTCACCTGCCATAGGCCACACTGCATCGCATCAAGGACCTCACAGACTACAAAATGAATAGCTTACATATGAACACCAAAGCCTGGAACAGTCTACCCACAGACCTTAAGACTGCTACCTGTTCAATGGATGCTTTCAAACATCGCTTGAAGACCTGGCTTTTCAAAAAAACCTACAACTAACATTTAGACTACTATTATTCCAATTATTTTATCAATGTTTTTCTTATTATCATTATCATCTTCATTATCATTATCATGGTCATCACTGTTATCATCACCACTTGATGTTATGTGCCACTGGTCTTTACATGTATTGTAAGAGGCGCAATAGAAATGACTGTTTTACTATTACGATTTACTATTAAACTGTTGATGTTATCATACTAAATGCTGCAATACTAAATATCAAAGGTCAACTAAAAATTTCTAAAGCAGAAATGCATTCCCAGCTCTAAACAGATTATAAAAATCAACTAAGCCAAGTTCACGTGGAAAAGGGCCAAATGAACAAAATAATATTTGTTACCTGTGCCACGAATCACCAAAGTTGGATACAACTTGAGTCCATCTGGTCGAAAATCAGGATTTTCAAAAAGTTCCTACAAGAACAAAAAAAATATCTGGATAATATGATCACAGGTTGACAGACAAAGGTTACACACTCATGCAAGAGTGTAGACTGAATGCTCATCTTTCTTTAAGAGGACAATCTGAGTCACAGTCAGTGAACGGCAAGATGATACACTTAACTGGTTCAGAAGCACACAGCAACTAGATCACTTATGCACAAAATGAAGTTGATATACGACTCGAGTCAGCAACACATTGACTAGTGTAATGACAGACTAAGGGTGGGTTAAACGAAAGTCACTTAATGGCTGCTTTACTCCATTACAATAAAATTGAGTTGAGCGGCCCTTAACGTGAAGTAACATTTGTGCAACCTGCATAAGTCTTAGAGCTACTAAACTTAATCGTCATTTGACCAGTAACGAATTATCCTGCATTTTCATGATGCCTGCAGTAATGTATGTCAGCAGATAAGCCAAAAAATAAAAGCATGACGTCTAGACCAGAATGCATCAAGCGAAGAATACAACAGCAAATGACACCCCCTGTAAAAAAAATATGCAATAGCGCTTAACATAAAACCATGACAGTCTTTTCTTTCAATGGCAGTGCAGTCCTACAATAACAAATTCATCAACGTAGATGTTTTCGTGATTCACACAGATAAGTTAAGCAGAATTTGCAAGTGCAGTAGCAGGTTGTTACAACAGCATAGAAGGAAATACATCAACTGATAAACCAGCTTTCACCAAGATACGGAGACTTACAATGAACTGTTCAATGTCTCTCTCGAGGCCAACATTGGGAAGATCAGGCATCATGTGTGTCACAACCTTAAAGCCAGCATCTTTAGACATTTTGAATGACTCTGTCACAGCTTTTACTGTGTGACCCCTGACCAAACACAGAATACAGCAACAGTTAGCAACTTCACAAGCAAATTTCACTAACATATTACTCAAATTCAATCACTCAGTCAATGAATCAAAAAAACCAATTGATAGTGACTAACGAATTATGCAAAAATAGCGCCAAGCTTATGCTAAGCTGGATGAGTGAGTGAGTAGAGGCTTAACATCCCACTTGACTCTTTATAGGTCATTTTCGGGACGACTTTTATAGGTCAGATGACCCAACCAACAGCATCAAAGCACTGAAGGAAGCCAGCTGGCCACTGAGATAGGCTTCAATTCCACCAGAACCACTCCACTGTGTTACCATATGAACCGTAGGCAACTGCCTCTAGGCTAAGCTGGGTCAGCCAGGCACTACAACGAAGATAATGCACAGTAAAGGTCTAGACAAACTACAGCTAAAATGTTGAGCTGATCGTGGACGACATTTCACGACAGCCCATAAACCTAGCAGTGTATCTACAGTGCTGAGTGAGTGACTAGTTTCTCAATGGCACATCACCACATATTAGGCCATTCAGTGCCTTACAGTGATGCAGAGAGGGAGAGAAAAACAAATTGTACAGTTAGCATCAAGACCAAAATTGAGAATAAATCATGAATAACGAATACAAGTTTGCTAATAAAAGGTATAAATCTAGGATGAAACACCAAAGATAAGATTGGTAGAACTAGGATAAGATGTGCATAACAAATGCTAGAGTTGGTGATAAAAAAAGTATCTTTAACAAAATCATTAATAATGCTTTAATTGTCGACAGTGCTCTAATATAAAATGATATGCCATATACATTAATATATATTGACACCTTCAGGCACTTCAACATCTAAAAGCAAAAAACCTCACATATATTAAAACAGTCGTGTGATTTTAAAAATATTTGACAATATACAAATTCAGCTTCCATGCAAGTGTATTATTTAAAGTAATGTGGTTTTGGAGCTCAGTGGCTAAGACCTGAAACGGTCAACCAGGCCAAACAACAACAACTTGGTTTGCCACATACTCAGCAATATCTGACTCCGACTTTTTGCCCAACCTCGGGAGCCAAAACCAGCCTACATGCAGATTGTATGCTATGGCCACCAAGGCTTCACAATGACAATGACAATTTACAGAAATGCAACAAATGACAACCTGTTGGTGTCCCTAGCAACATCTTCATAGACACTCTGAACACCAATCTCCAGCCGCGTGCAGCCGTACTCCAGCATATCACTAACAGGCGCACAACAGCACAGCAAATTGTACCTCCATCGGCTTCTTTATCTTCAATAATGAAAGGCATTTCAGCATTTACCACTAACACATACCAGCACAACACTGAACTGATTTTGTTACCACAACCTCTCAACTTGTGCTTTAAAATCCTTATTACATACAGTGCTCCCTGTACTCCCTGCCGTGGTGTAATGACTTAGTACATTGGTGGATTCAACGAGTTAATCAACATCGGGCCCAGTTAGTACTTGGACGAGTGACCAATCGCAGACAGGTAAACCATCCAGGTACGTAACCAGCCAACTAGGTTGTCCCTGCGGGGTTGGCACAATGAGGACCAGTATTGGCTGGAAAAGCAAAGGTACGGTTCATTCCGTTCGTGGATAAGCACAAAGATGTGCAGGTAAAAAAATGTGAAATCCCTCGACAATGCGTGCCATAATGTTTCCAAAGTGGGTTTTCTGGTAAGAGGTGCCAGATCAAGTGTCCACACCTTTACCTTTAATAACGAAAGGTATTTCAGCATTTCAGTCAGACGATATGACACATTTCCTATTTGAGTTCTGTGAGGGTTTATGATTCCACCTATTGACGTACCAATATAAAATCTTCACGTCCACTTATATTGAACGACAGCAGAAATTTACAGCATTCTTATCCCAACGATAATTGCACAATAAAATAAAAACTGAAAAGAAAGAAAAGCACTGTACATCGCTCTGTACTAGACCAGCCAGTAAATACAGCACAACATATTCAAAAAGATAGATCCACTTAAAGCAGGTAGTACAAAATGAACCTGAGATGTTTCCTGAGACAGTAATCTGGCCGAGTCTCTATTGTTATTCCAATACACTTCGTATTGCTGCGTTCAGAGTATCTATAAATAAATATAATAAATGACAACAAGATGGTAGACAGTAGCAGCAGGCATGGGCATAAATGGAGCAGACAGAAAAAAAACAGTACAGTCCTTTGCAATCCAAATGGGCCCACTGAGCATTGCTGGCCTATT
>Ga0126335_1003086_pt1 | contig 10244 bp, 4 predicted proteins | sample OlaspJWI45metaG_FD_108409 | JGI IMG/M metagenome (GOLD analysis project Ga0126335, IMG submission 108409) | Marine gutless worms symbiont microbial communities from Oahu, Hawaii - Olavius sp. 1 OAHU.JWI-45 metaG | ecosystem: Host-associated > Annelida > Digestive system > Unclassified | place... | reverse complement strand
GGAAATGTAAGCGTACTGCGTCCAAAAATGATCGTAATCAGCCGCACTCAATGACCGTTGTACAGTAACTAGCGGTGCTCGAGCCAGCACTCCTGCTTGTGGAAAATAAATGTAGAAATGGTGGGTTATAAAGGTAAAAAAGGTAAAGTGAGTAGTTTCTTAACGGCACATCAGCACATTATAGGCTATCCAGTGCCATAAAAAAGTGAAGTCATACGCTTGATATAGCGCCCCTTAGTGAAGGAACCTCACTACAGAAGCGCTCAGTAATGGCACGCGCTGTCGAGAGATTTTACAGTGTTACCTGCCACCCACGCGCTTATCCACAAATAGACCGAAGCTGGTCCTCATTTACCGACCCCGAACGGATGGAAGGCTAAGTTAGCCTAGTCACCACCACGGTGAGTAAACAGTCTGTCCAAGACAGCTACGTGGCGGCTATCACAGTTGTTAGCTGCTCAGGCCGTCATGCCTCACTGGGTAACTGGAGCACAGGGGAGCGTCGAACTCACGACTTCTCGGGCCGCAAGCCGCGACGAGCCATTGAGCCACCGAGTCAGCCAGTGACATGAGATTTTTGGTCATTTTCATTCACCTTCGAACTCAGTGCACTTTCTGTATTTTTGATGAACTCACTCGCATCGAAAGTGTTGGATGCATGTTACGGCTGACTTTGCGGAAATGCAACTGCTTAATTTGCGGATTTGTTTCTGAACTTCGTTACATATTGTATTTCTGTTCATAAACTAGCTTCATTTTCATGTCGTATAAACAGTCCGAACTAACTATTTGTCAGCTTTTGAGCGCACGTTAATATTTGCAGATTACATCTTATTTCGACGAATCACAGACCATTTTCGTATTACACTAAAACTTGCAAGTCGGATTACTTCGCTACTTGTCAAGTTTGTACAAAAACTAACAACTTTAGAAAGAAAAATCCTTAATAAAATTTTTAATTTCCATAACTTTTCAGTCAGTACATAAAAATGTTGCTTTATAATTGTATATTGGTTGTTTTTTATCAACTGCAAAGAAACTCCTCTGTGTCGTTTTCTGGGCATTTGACGCTTGTCGTTGTGTCGATTTTATTACGGTGTCATAATGCCACATGACGCAGTGAATAAATGATACTCATGTCACGATTCGTGAACAATTGCTTCAAGAAATGTTTTAAAGACGTACATTGCAATATCGCGTTGACGAGGGACCAGTCAGAGCCAGCCGACAGGCAAACGAACTCGACAGCGTGACAGATCGAACTAGATCTGCTGCGTCGTCAGCTTACACGGCTGATCGCGCCTCCGGCTGGACAGAGCCAGGGTCGCGCTTTGCCAGAGTGGCGGCAACCGAGCAGTCGGTGGCGGCGTACATGTCGGCGCTATAACGAAATTGCAGTTTGACGTGTCGCGCGCGAGATTGTACCATCGCAATCCAGTCAACGTCATACGTACAATAACCGACGGATGGCCGGTATAAGTTGCCGCCGACCCCGATGACCAGCTTTAGGACTTTATGGCGGATTTCCACTGTCGCTGACACAGATCACATGCGATCAAGTCGCTAAACGTGAATTATTGATTCACTTCGTAGCACGTAACCGCCGTGTCCGACTTGGTCTATTTGTCCGTGTCTGTATGCCGTAAAATTTGTCCCGGACTTGCGACGCAGGAGTTTAAAGGAAGCACGACTCTTTGGGAAATATGTTTGAAATCCCGACCCTGTTATGCCTATGCACTGTATATTTATTGTAACGTCGTGCAAAGAACAGGAATGTCCGCAGCGTTGAGCATTTTTTAAAAAAAGTCCACACTTGTATTTTACGAGTATCTCAGGCCGCATCGAATGCATGAGATGCTGACTATTGTGATCGATGATCCCGCGGGCGCCTGTCAGTCAGTCTGTCACGCGGCATCATGCGGCTTTACTATGCAAAGACGACTGAACGGATCGAGGTCCTGTTTGGCGAGAAGACTCTTCGAAACCCAAGAAACATAAAACTTGCCGATTTCTCCCACTTTACTTTGGCCACTTGTTTGCATTTTAATTTTGCCATATTCCGCTGCCGGCTGACTGGACTCTATCCACAACGTTACAAAAATAGCACACGCTCCTGATTTGTGAAGAACGACTTTTAAAACACTGAACGTAAAACGGTAAAACTGTTTCAGATGGTACGCAGATTTTTAAATGAAACTAGTTGCGCTCATACAAATCGGTTATTCGTCGGCTATCAAAATAAACTGCATATGCAATTGTTCGCTAACGTGGGTGGCCTTGATCCGCTGCTGAATTGTAACATCTGCTGCATCGCACTAAAGCTTCTCACCTGCAATGTGTCTCCATTGTGACTTATGACCACCGCCGCGCTCTACCTGTATTGATCTCTACACCAGCCTGTTACGTATCTAACCCGTATGCGTCAATGCACTCTTGTCATGCTTTGTGGTCGTAGAAAATAGCCAAAATGTAAAAGTTCATGAATCTTATTATTTGCAGTCGTTCTGCGTTAACAACAATAGGTCTAGCTGAAGTAACGATTCGTACAAATTTAACATCCGCATACTTCAATGCTGTAGTATCATATCGTAGTACACTGTTTCTCAAAATCAACACGACCCCTTTTATTTATTATTGTCTTATGATATCGTACACTAAGTACACAAAATTTCTATATGCACGCAAAATTTCAAGTCTCTGGCTTCAGCCGTTCTGGAGATACGAGAGGGTCACAAAATTTAAAGTAGGTCTCCTTTCCCTGTCTGTGGGGAATCAGGATCCCCGTGTAACACAATGTCCAATTCATCCCAAACAGCATCTTGATCCGTTTAGCCGTTGTTGCACAGTGAAGCCAAGGTGAGCCGCGTGACAGACAAACAGACTGACAGACTGACGGCCAGACGGACAGACACACACATCGGTAACAATAGGCTGCATCTCATGCATTGCATGCATTCGATGCAGCCTAATGAAAAGCCCAACAGTCACATCAGAAATGAGACAACTATCAAGGAATACTAACATAATCACAGGCCGTGCTGTAGCGCTGCACTGTTGTAAGGCCCAAGCAAAAAAACAATAAAAATCGAAATTTCGACCCCTGGTAAAATCGCGACTCCTCAAAATTTCATTCTAAAATTTGGCACACGTGAGTTTGTTGGGGACATTACCCCATATGCAAATTTTTGGGGGAAATCGGTTCGGCGGGGCTTTTTCCCAAATACGTGAAATAATCCTGCCCACAGGTCAAACCGCGGCACTAATGCTCACGCTTATGGCCCAAAAATGGTGTGAATAGAGAATTTCAAGCCTAAACGCCAAAATCTAAAAATCGCAGTAACTCAGAAACTGTAAATCCGATCAACTTGAAATCTGAAACGCAAGTTAGGACCAACAACTACACTATCATTTCCCTACATCAAATCCAATGGCGGACGGCCGCCATCTTGAAAATCGCGATGACGTCATGTATCAGACGCGGATAGTCTGATTTGGATGGTAGGCCGACAAAGAATCACATGCCGATGACGATGAAATGGTCAGAATCAGAACGGGAAGGAGAAATCCAATATGGCGGCCGATTGTTTTTAGAAACCGGGAGTAGTTATATATCAGCCGTAAATTGACCGATCACTTTGAAATTTGGTACGCGCGTAGATTTTGACGTCTATTACAAAGAGTAGTAAAGCAAGTGCTCGAAGTGTTGCCCATCAGCTCTAACACAGGCGTCCACGCCACTGGTCAATCGCATCATTGATGACATGCTGCAGCAGACTGGACCCGGACAAGCTGTGGCATAACAACATATACAGGCCGACTCAGGAGTCAGGACCCACGTCGCTCGACTTGTCTCAGTGTCGGCAGCCGCATGGCGACGTTTTACTTTCATTAAATGCGCACAGTCACAATTGCTGTCGTCAAATCAAATCAATTAATTTGCAGCCTCACTCAGCCATTATGTCGTTTACAAGGTACATTTTCATAGACTGCAGGTTGCCACAGGGCATAAAGCCTCTTACGTGACACATTATTCTAACATAGCATACAAAAATATACAAATATATCAATTAAAACATACATAAAACTTATATCTGCTTCATACAATACATTACTGGCTGGTTATCTAACGATGTCGTTACAATTTATTCAAATCTTGATATTAGATAAAAATCACTAAAAGTTGTATTACTGAGAAAATGATCATCGCATGCAGATAGATTATTCCGCAACACGCTGACAAAAAAGTATTTTCTGACATCAACCCGACTGTGTCTCAAAACAATTTAAAACTGCCCACGTGTAATACTATTTCGTCCCAATGTACCAAAATTTATTTGAGTCAATATTAATCAGACCAAAGACAATTTTATACGTTAAAAGCAAATCCTGACGTAAACGCCTAACCTCTAAACTTTCTAGGTATGGTATAGTTACATCATTCTCCTGGGTATTATTATTATTACAGCTATCATCGTGACAGTTGGACAGGTCACTGTGTCAATCTTAAATCATATCATATCGTGCACTGCATATACTAGCTGGAGGCGAGAGCGCGTGTGCAAGGCACGATATGCCTATAATTTTCTACCGTTAACGCTTTACGGCCCAGTGGTCAGTCATTCCGATGTGGGTGCCATTTGACGCCGAAGTCGTCACTGTCTCGACGATTGTCTTTATCTGCCGTCGTGCAGTCGCTTGCTGCGGAGCAGTGATATATAGCGCTGCTGACCATGCAGAATGTTATATCATGAGAACTGACCTTGGAATGTAAGGGGCGGGTGGTGAATGGGAAGGCAACTGCACACACAGCGACAAATCGAAACTATGGAGAATGACCGTCTGTGCAGCGCAAAGAATCTCCGACTGAAAGACAGCAAGACAAATGCGATATTCGACGAGCACTGAGTTGACTATAGGCCTAGGTTGGTGGCGTGGCGTAGTGGTCGATTCAGCGAGTTAATCAACGTCATCCCCAGTTCGTACTTGGATAAGTGACCGGCTGTGGATAAATAAACCATCTGGGTATGTAACGCGCTGACTATATAGGTCGACTTAACCTTCCATCCACCCGGAGTCTTTAAAATGAGAACCAGCTTCAACTAGGAAGGCAAAGGCGTGGTTCATTCTGCTCGCGGATAAACGCGTGGGCCTGCAGGTAAAACTGTGATATCCCTTGACAACGTGTGCCATACCTCAGCGCTTCTGAGCGGCAGACGTAGCGTCGAATATTTAGCAAGATAACTGTTACGATAGTTGCAATTTGACATTATCGTCCGCTCGGCGTATCTCTCGCAGGCAGTTCGCTGTTCGCTGAATTGTGGCATATTAATCTGTCATTCTAGCCATAGAGCCGCCGGTACCGACTCGCTGGACAGAATCGCGAAGGTGAAAGAGCATACGATAAGAGTGACGGTGCAAAGACACTCATTATGATGAATGAAACCGATGCTGTTGCTCCTTGCCGAGCTCCTGCCCCGCCAGGCAGAAATACATCACACAAACGCTGTTATCAGCTCCTGCAACTCAATCACTGCTCTCCCGTCTGCTTATTATGTTATTATGCTCTTGTTATACTCTCTCTTTCTCTTCCATCTCCTTTCCTCCCCCTGTAATTTCTTTTCTGCTTCGTATACGACAGCGCTTTCAACGTGCTGTTCAGCAGCTGTAACTATAGATAGCCTTCAGCCACCGTATAGCTACAGTACGACCGCTGTAGACACGACTTCGATGATGACAAATAATATCCAGTTTCATATGCGTGTCTGGTCATTTACAGGTTTATATACATTCTACCGAACGTGCTTGAGTTCGATAACATCATCTACGTGCATTAAATATATTTGGTGTGATAAACTTCCTTAAATCATATTTTACCAATTCGACCACCTTTGCAGTTCAATTGCAGTGACAGACACGACGCCTGAGAATGTTACTCAGCTTTGCGCCTAACCAGGTTTCTTACCTAAACTTAAAATCATTGCCTAATTAAAAACCCACAGACCAAGAATAAGAACCCACATTAGTTTAGATACTAATCTAGACGTTATTTTCAAAGTCGTTTGTTAATACACCGTTGAACTGTTTTACGTATACTTAATAAGTACCACTTATTGACTGTAGATTGTGCTAAGTAAGGTTAAAAAGTATTTTATCTCGTTTAATTGATTGCTGCCAAATGACAAGCTTTATGACTTGAAGATCTACCGTTGTCTGACTCCATCTCCCGTAGTTAGTTCATTCTGTCTGCTCCTGCATAGCTGTTGGTACAATGGTGTTTTGTGTGACAAGCTGACTCAGCTGAAAAAGTCCACCACGCACGGCACCCTCGGCGCGCAGTAGGACCACCCGTACTCACTGACAGTCAACGACCGCGGTTAAGTCAATTACGGCCGACGCTGAAAAACTGTTCTGCAGACCAGGATCGGCAGGTATATAAAACTTGCGGCGCTCAAACGCTCTCTATATACGCTTGGAGCTCTACTGTAGCGCACACTTAAGGTTATTAACGAAAACACGATAAGAGTGTCCATCTTCGCAGGCAATGACGTCAATAATGAGCATGTGCTTAGACTCGGACGGGTTCCCGCAACACGGTGCAGAAGTCGCTGGAGATCGACAACTGACCGTAGTTTGGACAAGTTGATGAGCCGGAAAACAGATTTGACAACAGTTATTCTTTTCAATGTAAGGCTAGATTAACCAATGCCGGCACGTAATAAAATTATCGTGTAGATTATTTTCTAGTTGTTGCTGTAGTTAACTTCATAATTACCGAATTTGTTCGTTTTAATATACTGTCTTTTTTGAGGCGGACTATGCAGACTATTGCGATCGATGATCCTGGTGTTCGTCAGTCTGTCTGTCACGCGAGTGGTCTGTGCAAAAATGGCTGAACGGATCGACGTCCTGTTTGGGGTGGAGACTTTTGGAGACCCAAGGCACATTGTACTAGACGGTGGTCCCCCGCGGCAAATGGGGGATACGATGCGGCTTTTGCCAAATTCACTTCGCGATCGCTATACAATCTAATTATATAGATAAAAACGCCGTTAAACACAGCCACCAACAAAACCAATTCTTAGTGGTGGCCCCCTTGTTAACCTTCACATATCTTGTTCTTCAGTGCAGTTGATTAGTACAACAGCATTGGACACAACACGACACAAAGCCGGTCAACAGTGATTAACCACAACCATGCAGTTATCGTCAAGGCTTCCCGGGCGCGGAATCTGTGCTTTCAGTACCTCACGCTACGGCAATATCGTTACGCATTTTATAACATATAGTTATTGCAAAGTAGGTAGCGGCTGTTGTCCACAACGCTGCATAATAATTAGCCTAAGGCTGTCAGCATCAAACATTGTGACAGATTATTCTGACGGGGTAGGGGCCATTCAAAAATTACGTCACATTTTGGGGTGTTATAACCCCCTCCCCTCTCTGTCACATTTTGTCACATATTCGACTATTCTCTCCGAAAATTACGTCACATTCCTCTTTACCCCCTTGAACCCTCCATGACGTTTTAGTAATACTAATTGCCATGACATACCTCCATAACTAAAAATGTGGCAAGTAAGATGTATTACCACTTATAGCCGCCGGCTCGGGGCGCCCAAAAACATCCGCCATCCTAAATCGCAGTACGCAGCAACACGACACGTATAATTCACGACAATTGTTCGTATGGACTGAATTCATGTCAACAAGCATCAACAACTACTGCCTCGATTACAGACGCCGAAACTGAATCCACTGCCTAACGAGGCTAACAAGTTGTCATCAATATAGCCACGTGTCATCAACTCACGCACGTGCTCATGCGCTATGACGCGCAGTGAAGCGTGACTAAGTCACACAGCATAATATTACTTACTTATTAACACGTGACGGATCTTGTTGTTATGTCATGACCTTGACCTCCTTTGACGTCATGACCTTCAACGTCGGTAGTCAATCGGCGGTCACGTGACCAAACTATGTTGCAAAGTCACGCACTCGTTGTCAGCACCCTAAAAGTTTAGCCCGTAACCGCCCCAACCACCACCTCAAAATTTAACAACAGGTCACGTGATGGAGGTTAGGCTCTTTGACTTGCTTTTGCGTTTGTAGATTGTAGTCTGTAGCTGTAGCCATTCCAAAATTTAAAAGTAGGTCAATGCGACCCAGATGATAAAGTAAAGTGTAAATTTTCTGACCCTTACCCACGACCCCCAATTTTTTTGCCTACAAACCATCGCCGATCACTCTGGAGCTACCTTGAAAATTTGGAGACAATCGCCCCACCCATTCCCGAGTTATGAGCGGATAGACAGACACACGAAGTGCTTTGCCTTATATGTATAAAAGCACGTTTGACGTTCCGTATGAAGTAGGCCTACATATTGAACGATGTAATACATTATTCAGCGTGACTTCGGTCAACCTCGGTGGATTTAATGTCGAACGAAATGAAGATGACCCGAAGTTATAATTAACGCACTGTGATAGTAGTCTATAGGCCCACGCAATATTTGCCATCCTAACTATAAAACCGTTAACCAAAGCCCGTGTAGATAATTTAAAACTTTTCAGTAAGTGACGTACGAAAACCTGTGGTTATTTTTGCCGCCATGTGGTGTCAAAGAATTAGAGGCTTTAGTGAATTCGGCGAAAAGTTACATAAGCCTACTCTAGGCTAAGCAGCTCACGAGAACTAAGAAAACGCTGCTGCGGCGGCGATTTATCAGATAAAGTAGCGACTGAACAGTTAGTGCACGTGTGGCCGTGTGAATAATCACCTCGTCTCTGTGTCGAAAGCGTCGCCTAATGGAGTTCCTGGCAAAGCGACAGTCGGCACACAAAGCGGTTGGGGCACCACAGCGACAGACGCCGCCCAAGAATCAATCCCTGACGACACTGAAAGAAGAACGTGCAGTACAGAATATACGCAGACTCGCAGAGACGTCGACGCGATTCAATCAAAGAGGAATTGAGTCTCCACGGCCGCGTTCGGCGATAATGCGCTTCGTTGCCTCGATTCTGCGCTCATTTTTTTCTCGCTAAAGAGGTCTTTGAGACTAGTGGGTACTGCTATGGGTAAGTTAAGTCGCCAGCGTATGGTCAACGACATGGCTAAAGGCATATTTACTAGCGCCTGTCGAGTCGACACCGCACAAATTTAATCGTTCTAGCCAACCACTGCAGTGATAAGGAAGGACGCAGTTGATAAGTTCTGGGTAGGCGATCGATAAGCAATTCTGTTGGCCGCGGAGACACTGTTATCGCGTGGACAATCAGGCTAGTGTGATTATTGGAAGTTGTTCACTAAGCCACTGCAAGATAATAGGGGCCTACTGACTCGAATATTGTTGGTATGTTAGCATATTGGTATAGCCATCAGGAACTATGTGTCAGGTGGATCTCATCTGTGTCTGGATTTTTGTATGGCAAGTAATGGTACACGGCAAGGTGGTATTATATCTCCGTTTTTATTTTGTCGTTACATTCGCGATTTACTTCATGATATTGCACAGGCTGGCATTGGTTGTAACATCGGTGGAGTTTTTATCAATATTTTAGCTTACGCTGATGACATAGTTTTACTTGCACCATCCTGGAGGACAATGCAAGTCCTCCTTGTAATACTTGAAACACATACTATTAAAATAGATATGAAGTGTAATGAAAACAAAACAGTCTGTATGGTTTTCCAGCCTAAACGTCGTTCACAAAATGTATCTATGTCGTTCCCACCGCTAACACTGGGTAACTTTTGTGTTAAGTATGTCGTCACATTTAAATATCTAGGTCACATAATATTTTCCGACAGGAAAGACAATGATGATATACAGCGAAAAGTGCGCAATATGTTGATGCGAACAAATTTACTTATACGCCGTTTTAGTAAATGTTCTTATGCAGTTAAACTTGTTTTGTTTAGGGCATATTGTATCTGCTTGTACGATGCTTGCTTGTGGTCTAACTACAATACTGGATGCTTGACCAAACTCAAGCTGTGTTATCATAAATGTATTAAAATGTTTTTTGGCTTTAAGAGATGTGACAGTGTATCACAGATTCTGTTTAGTCTCGGCTTGCCGAGTTTTGATACGCTACTACATAATAGTCGTGTTATATTCACTCATGCGTGGTGTAAATGCCCAAACATGCTTGTCTTTCATATGCAACAGGTGGTGCCATGTAAGTGTTTTTAATGTAGGTGTATTTTAGCTTCTTTTTAGCTTACCTCTTATTTGTATTAG
>Ga0126335_1003085_pt1 | contig 10247 bp, 8 predicted proteins | sample OlaspJWI45metaG_FD_108409 | JGI IMG/M metagenome (GOLD analysis project Ga0126335, IMG submission 108409) | Marine gutless worms symbiont microbial communities from Oahu, Hawaii - Olavius sp. 1 OAHU.JWI-45 metaG | ecosystem: Host-associated > Annelida > Digestive system > Unclassified | place... | reverse complement strand
CTTACCTTCTGTAATCAGGCTGTTTGCACACCCAACCAACTGCATTTCAACTAGATTTTCGGCACATTTACGGGATAGATTTTTTTACGTCGTTTCAGCTGGCCAACAATTGGAGAGTACTGTGAAACACAGAGATCGGAGTTGTTGCTTAATTTTAGCCGATAACGATCATCAGTAAATTTGCTTCAGTCGTTCCTATATATAAAATTTTCGAGAAGACCAATTAATTCAGTAAAGTGTAAAAACAAAATTCTGTTCCATCTGGCCCTTTCTCGTCTCATTAATAACTCCTTGTTGATATAAAAATCATCGCTCATAACTAACATATACTGTACAAAACCGTTTGAACTTGTGATCTAAATTGCAGCTTTTAAAGTTTACGTACAAACAACCAGTGGCAAATAAAATAATACCCAGCAAAGCTACTAACAGTTGAAAACACATGTCTGTTTTGTGTTTCGTTGTTTTCTCTTGCAAACAGCAACACTTAGTCAGCATCACTCAGCGGCACTTTCTGATACAAGTTTCAAGTCGCTGACAAAACAACGGGCCAAAGTAATTTGTCGAAGGCCGCATCTAATCTGCGGGAGAAATCGTGACTTCTGTCTAATACAACGTTCCTTTGGTACCACGGTTACTTAACGATGACTAGTGAAAATGACAGGATTGCAATGTATTCTTTTAAGCAAGTCTCCCTCATCACAGCCGATAAAATGACAAAAACGCCACAAATTCTGTGCAATAATCCAGTAAATATGTGCAAATGCACCAATATGTCAAATGCACCGATGGCGATAGGCACCACCTTCCAACGGTTTGAGCCCTCCCAATATCTGGGCCCCGGGGCTCAAGCATTACATAAGCCCCCACAATAAACGTCCGGAATTATGTGCAAATGACATTGATTTCAGGTCTAGAACTTTCACCTAGCAGCAACTCATTCCAGCCAGACAATTTTTTTATTTCGTTATAACTCGTCACACTAAGAGGGTACGAAGGTATGGAGTGGACAGAGGCAGAAGCTTCCGAATACTTTTCACAAGTCAGCACCTACGTTAACGGCAGAGCTATACGTCATTGTATCGTTTGAGCGACAGTCTTGGTACAACGTTCATGGACTGAAGTTCTTGAAACAGCAGCTTGCACGCGTACGGAATTGTCAGTGACGAAACGTTCTTTGATGACCGACAGTAGTGACACCTATGCAATGACACGCGTGTACTAACTGATGACCACAAGCCTCGACGGCAATGTCACACCTTTGACATTTGACTTCACAAAACAAGTGCCCAAAGTAAGTTGGCAAAGGCTGCATCAAACCTCCTCTCCCTGATGGGGACCCTCGTCTAACACGTCTAACATAATGTATCTTTAGTCTCCACACCAAACATGATGTCGATCTGTTCGGCCATTTTTGCACAGCCCACCGGTGTGACAGACAGACTGACAGACGCTGGGATCATTAATTGCAATAGTCCACATCTCATGCATTTAAATCGGCCTAAAAACAAAAAGACAGAAAAGATATTCAAAAGACAATTAAAACTGTTTTTGTTTTATAAATCCTTTCCTGAAATCCAGTTGTGTACAAAAGCTATTTTGCTTATGCCACGTTAATCTATATTAATTAATACTAATAATCATTGTAATTATCACAGTCACAATTCGAAATAAAAAACAAGTGGTCAAACTAATTTGACAAAGGCTGCACAGAATGACCCCCTGCACACCACAAGCGGCATACACTACACACGCTGCCACTGATTTAAGCCGCGTGACAGACAGACACCAAGAACATCAGTATGAATAGTCTGCATCTCATGCATTCGATGCAGCCTAAAAATCCAAAGAAATTATGTGTATGAGCAAGAATGGTTTAATGTCCAACTCGACACATTATAGGTAATTTCGCAGCCAGACACCTGACTGATACATACTACGTCGAGTGGAAACAAGGCAAAAATGGAATACTGACAACACTGACAAAAGACTACTCGCACACAATAATTTAAATATAATAAAGACAGAAAAAGAGACAGAGATTGACCAGCCGGTGTAGGCAATGAGTCCACATGAGTTACAGACGTCCATCTTGAACGAATCACTTGACAACATCAGTCGCTCCACCAGTAACATACTACAACACATATTAGGTGCAGCCGTGGGACAGCAGTAGAGTCATTAAGTAAGTAATGATGGTTTTCATGTCCCACTTGATACATAACGGGTCATTTCAGAGACGAGTCTTTCCAGATTATCAGTTGCATTCGTGCTGACAACCAAAACAAAATACTGGTAATGCGTGCACCAGAAAGACAAAAAACTCACAAATCTGTCGCTGTACAAAATCCGAAATCTGATAAATTATGATTCTGACATATTATGATTATGATTCTGACGCAAAACCGTATTTCTCAACTAAGTACAACCCAACCGTGTTCTTTATAGCCTCTTGTACCAGCAAAAAAACAGGTCACAAGCTCCGTCAACATGTACGCACAATCTAATACTACCTTGAGATGTCAATGCCGTCATTAAACAAACCTTCCTTCACAAAATGTTACTCTGAGACATCTACGAACTGTACGTAATGTTTTATTGTTTTCAGCCTCGCGTAAAATTTCTTTTTTTATTTTAGCCAGCCATATCTCCACACTCACTCGATGGATTTTTAGCACTTTTGTGTCATTCGATCAGATTTTGCTGCAATTTTTAGACTCCATTCAAACATCGGAGAGATCTGACCCCTAAATTTCACAAATGGTCAAAAACACATATTTTGAGCAACTTTAAGCCGTTTTTCCACCCACACCCGACTGGACGGCCACCGCTTCAAAACAGTGCAAGTTTTCGTAACTGCGGATAGTCTGATTTCATTGAAATTTTGGACTGTGACAAAAATGAAGGCCTCAGAAGACTGGCATGTGTGAAAATTGGAACCAGAAGTTGAATTCAGCCACTAGGTGGCACTCCTTTGAATTTCGTTGTGCGGTCACATCTCTGACATCGATCAAAATATTTCCATAAATCTTGGTAGCTACGTAACAAACGGATTCATCTGCGGTACAGCATAAAGGAAGTGCGTGAAAACTGAATGGTTTCTGCAGTACCAAGCGAGCAAATTAGACAGAGTTCGAGAGGAAGTGAGCAAGTTCAAGCAAGTGCGAGAAAACGGGCGGGCAGACGAGTGAGAGTGAGCGAGTTATAGCGAGCATGAGAGAGTTCTAGCAAGTTTGATGCAGCGTGAGGCTGCACGTGGCAATACAACTGTATTTTCTCGTTTTGTCTTTATTTTGTAGTTTTTCACTTGTACTGATTTTAGGACTATTGTTTTATTTCTCTAGTTAACTGTATGTTACATGCCATTGTATACTGCATTGTCATATGTCAATTAAAGTACTTACTTACTTGCTAGAATAATAATGTCATCAGAGAGCACCTACATTCAGATAAACTCATATAAGATAACTACACACGACGTATTCATCTTACAAAATCTACACATCCTAAAACAATAAAAGACAATTCATACCTGGTCCCGTAGGCAACGAGACAATCTCTCTCCATCTCTCCGAACCTCAGACCTCCATCTCTTGCCCGACCCTCGGTAGGCTGGCGTGTCAACGCCACTGTGGGACCATGTGATCTGGCATGAACCTTGTCTACCACCATGTGCTTCAGCTTCTGATAGTAGATAGGTCCAAAAAATATGTAACTCACCAGCGGTTCTCTGAACAACACCATCCGTTGCACTGATAGTGTTAGCATTCATACAGCAAGTGGCCAGAGTAATCTGGCGAAAGCAACATCAAATCTGTGGGGGGAAATCAGAACCACCATCAAAAATACAGCGTTCCTTGCATCCCTGAGAGTCTCCACCCAAAGCAGGACCTCGATCCGTTCAGCCGAGTTTGCACATCAAAGTTGTGTGAAGCCACGTGAGAGACAGACCGACAGACTGACGGATGTCGGGATCACTGATCGTGACAGTTGGCATCTCATGCATTCAACACAGCCTAAAAGTGAGACAATCCAATACCTAAAAGACAAGAAGAAGGGACAACAGAGCTGATCCCAGCTTAATCACTTGAGAGATTAAACCACGGAGACTGGCACTACCAAGGTGGCCACAATTTTAGCGGAAAAAATTCAAGATTTTTCAAGGACTGTTGAAGGACTTCCAACTTCCAAGTCAGACTTTCGAGGACATCTTAAAGCAGATCCCAAAACTTTCAAGGTAATATTCTATTTCCAAGGACTTTCCAGGTCCTGGAAAGTTGGATACTTTTTTCAAGGACTTTCAAGGCCATGTGGCCACCATGTACTACTTTCCACGAGGCCTGCAGTTACCTTTCGAGCTGCAGCATATCACCACATCTAACAAGTCACGTTTTAATCCAAACAGCCTGTCATGAACTCAGTGGAACAGCGAATGGCAGGCTAAAAACCACAAGTAAAAGTAGGTAGGTACAGCACTCTGAAATCTAACGGTCACTAGGCACCACGATCTTCAGCCAAACAAATGCGTTTTCAGTAACGAGCAAAACTGGAGAACTGTTAGTTCGGAATCACTGAAATGAAGTGGTAGACTGTTCCACAGACATGGACCAGCCACGGCGAAGGATCGACTACCGAGACATGTGCGCCACTGTGTGGGTTCCAGGAACGTCACGCACAGCAATATTGGATGACCAAAGTCGTTGGCGGCTTTGGCTGTGATGAGTTCGCAGTCGTCCACATGGGACAGTTAGTACAGCAGTAACAAATCACAATGCAGTGTGGTAGCCAGTCATGTGACATGGCCAGCTATCAGCATCATAACACGAACTACATTATTACCCAGTGATGCCTGACGTCAGATACTCCTTGCCAAGATAACTGAAGTCATGTTCCATCAGGACTTGGGACAGCTGCTCCACACTGTCACCGCTGAATGCTGTAAACAATACACAAGCACGAATTAGTTGTGTTTTACAACTCGACACATGACAAGTCGTCACTTCAGAGACGAGTTTTCCAGACAAAAAGGTAAAACAGGTAAATGTGTGGACACTTAGTTGGAAGCCCGTCTCAGAAGCGCTGAAGGAATGGAACGTGTTGTAAGGCTCGTCACAGTTTTACCTGCACACCCAAGCATTTATACGCAAATGGCATGAACCATGCCTTTGTCTTCCCAACCGAAGCTGGTCCTCATTTTACCAACACCGGAGGGATGGAAGGCTGAGTCAACCTAGATGGCTGATTATATACCTAGGTGGTTTACCCAACCGAAGATGTCACCTATCCAAGTACGAACTGGACAGTGATGATTAACTTCGTTGATCAGATCAACGACGTTAACCACTACACCACGCCACTAACCGACTGCGGAACTGGAAACCAAAACCAAAATAAACAAAAAACACGCACAACACAACAATCAATGCCACATAAACGTGGTTTAGTAAACTTGTACAATATCCAGCCAGGAAACGTGTTGGTCTACTCTTACAGTCCTGTAGCCGACACAGGCACAAACTGGCCAGAATAAGTGTTTTGTTAAATTGTTAACAGCTTTCACGAGGACAGACAATGAGTGAGCGTTCTTCATCAAATATCTCTAAACAAACTAAACCTTTGACCGTTTCTGACGATAAAAAACTATAAAAAAGTCAATGACAAGAAACAGATGCTCGAGGTATACAGAACAACTCTATGCAACTTCGGAATGCTTTGTCAGCGATGGCTACACATGGCTACACGCCTATCCCAAAGACCTGGAGAAAGGCCAAAGTCATTGCTATTGAAGAACCTGGCAAAGATCCAAAACTTGAGGCCAGTTATCGCCCGATCTCTCTGTGAAGTACATGTTATAAGCTCCTGGAGTGTCTTGCCCTCCAGCGTATTTCTCCTGCAGTTGAAGAGCTACTTAGCCCAGATCAGGCTGGTTTCCAGAAAGCCCGGAGCACTTGTGACCAGGTCGCTGCCTTGACCACCTACATCGAGAACGGTGTTCAGCAGCAGTTGAAGACTGACGCTGTCTTCCTGGATCTGACAGCAGCGTATGACACCGTCTGGCACACTGGTCTCCTCTACAAACTAAGTAAATGCCTGCCTTACTGGATCACTCGACTGGCTGAATTACTGCTAAGAGACCAGCGCTTCAGGGTGCACAAGGGCAGTGACACCAGCTCCTGGAATCCCAACAAAATGGCCCCCCACAAGGTTATGTACTAGCCCCAACCCTGTTCAACTTGTACACAAATGATCTCCCAGACACGTGTGATCAGAAATTTATTTACGCAAACAACATCTGTCTCTACCCAACTTCAGCGAACTGGAGTGCAGGTTGTTTTCAGATCTGACACAAATGTCGTACTAGCATCGACGGTGGTGTCTCAAGCCAAGTCTTGCCAAGATAGTTTCAAGTGTGTTTCACCAACACAACACTAGCGCCAGCCGTGACCTGTCTGTGTCTCTAGATGGACAGTGCCTTAGACACGATTGCCAACCTACTTATCTGGGTGTAACGCTAGACCGCACACTGTCCATCAGAGAACACCTGACAAAAACTGCAAGAATGTTGAAGAACAGAAACAACATGCTGATGAAGCTAGCTGGCTCTAGCTGGGGTGCCAATGCCAAGACCCTCTAGACATCTGCCATGGCTCTCTGCTACTCTGTGGCAGAGTATTATGCCCCAGTTTAATCAAGGTCTCCTCACACTGGGTAGGTTGATGTGCAGTTGAACTCCAGCATGCGTCTCATCTCTGGTACTCTACGTTCTACCCCTCTCCTATGGGTACCAGTCCTCGCTAACACTGAACCTCCTCTGTAGAAAAGCTGCCACAGATAAGCTCATGGAGAAGATTACAGTACACAACAATTAGCCAATTCATTCTGATACCACCAACCCTCCACATGCCTGTTTTCCACCCAGGAAGCCGTTGTGGCAGAATCTGATACGTGTGGACATCAGATGTCAATGGAAAGAAAGCTGGAAGTCAGCTCAGGCGGTCAATCTAGTGGATGACCCCCATAATTCGGCAACCAGGTTTCGATCTTACACGACAACAATGGTCCCCGCTTAATCGTTTCCGGGCTGTGCAGGGTCACTTTGGTGCCTGTAAGGAGAAATGGAACCAGACAGCCACTGATTTGTATCCTTGTGGTGAAAAGCAAACAATGTCCCACATTGTCGACTCTTGTCCTCTGTCGAAGTTAAATGGTGGCTTGTCACACCTGCACTCTGATGAAGATGAAGCTGTTGCTTGGCTGATCAGCTACGGCTCTTAATGCACACGCCAGAAGAAGAAGAAGTGACGTGACTTTTAGTCTAAAATTATCAACAGCAGCACGAGACAAAGAAAACATAAGTGAATCCAGTGATCTAATGCCTACCAGTGCCATAGTGAAACTTTCCTTCCAACACGCCGGCCTTGCTACCCAACAGCTCCATCAGCTTGCCGACTGTCATGCGAGACGGATAGCCGTGTGGGTTCATTATCTGATCACACATAAAAAGGACAACAACTGCCGACTTTCATTTGTTTCATATTTGTCCACTGTACATTGTTAATCAACATCGGGCCTGGCTAGTACTTGATGGGTGATCGTCTTCACATTGGTAAACCATCTAAATATGTAACCAGCCAACTAGGTTGACTCAGCCTTCCATCCATCTGCGGTCAGTAAATGAGTACCAGCTTGGCTGGAAAGATAACGGCAGGTTACGGAAGAGGTGTGGTCTAGCAGCCATAACAATGAGTGTTTGCTCTCTGCCGACACAAGACCTTGGAAACGGAGATGAGCATTGCACCCCTATGTCACAGAGCTGTGACAGGGCACTGCTGAGGGATGGGTCACTTTGCCTTTACTTGCAAGGGTAAAGGATGACGACATCAAGTTCAGCTGTGTGAGGTTTTACGTCCAACATGATATATGGTGGGTCATTTCAGACAAGAGTTCTTTCACACAATCAACTGCACTGGCACGGACAACCGAAAACAACGTAACAAAATACTAAAAAATGTGTGGCTACAGTACAGTAATGTAGTAATGGTCGCGTCAAAGTGGCGTCATCGGGCAAATGTGTGAGAACAACTGACCGCATGACAGACAGCGGGACTGACAGACTGACACATGCCCAAACCATGGGATCATTGATCGCAGCAGTCCGCATCTCATGCATTCGATGCAACTGGTCGTGAACGATGACAAAACTATGTCGTTTCAGCCTTCACAGCATCCATCCAGTAATCAGAAAGGGCCAATTCTAACAACTCCGGAGCCTGGACAGGCATTGTCATCATCATCAGTAACACGTCACTTGCAAACTGAAATAAACTAATAACTGTAAAAAACGTCAAGTTACTTACAACGTCCGGACATATTCCGAGGTCGTTGAACGGCAAGTCTTCCTGTGGCACTATGAGACCACAGACACTGTACACAGCAACACAAAGACAAGGGATGCATGGTAACACTGCCAAATGTATATCAAAAGCATCGTTTTCACAGAACTTGTAACAGTCTGTTGACGCTGTTCAGTAATGACAGCACGATGCTGCTTGTGCTTGCAATAGGCTTTACTGTGCAGCATGCCACCGATACCATCCCGCTGACAGACGGACAGGTAAACTAACATTCTGTATAGCTGCGCGCAGGGAACATACAGCTATTAGAAACATATACACGCGAGCACTTCTGCAGTGAGGTTCCTTCACTAAGGGGCACTATATCAAGTGCAGGACATTTACCTACTCAACACTTGTCACTAGTCAGGGTGCGTATTATACACGTAAACTAAAAAATAATAATAATCCAAAACAGTTTTGATGCACAATATATCTATATTCGGCCATATATAAATCACTGTTCTCACCAAACAATCTTTAGGGTACCAAATATACACATTCTTATAGTATTTCTCATAAACAAACAATGTGCCGGCGCACCATAACAGATCCGCATAACACTGAAATGGACCGAGTAAAAACAACAGTGCCAGACTTGCGAAACGCCACAACAGACCCGATGATGTTCATCAAATTGCCACTTGAATGTGCCTAGTGATGTTGTGTAGAAAGGGTGCATATTACACAAATCAACTTAACTTTTCCCACGATTTTCCCCTCAAAGTCGGAGTGCATATTATAATCAAATTTTTACGGTAGGCCATTTCAGGGATGATTTTTACAGGTCAGATAACCCAACCAACAGCATCAAAGCACCGAGGGAAGCCAATTGGCCATTTGCCATGGACACAATACACAGTTCTTATTTTGTCCATGGCCCTTGAGGTGATGAATTAATTTTTGCTGTTTTAGACGTGTCATTTAACAGTGGCCATTATATAGTTATTATAAAACGAGTTTTTGTACATTAATATTCGTAGTTTTTCTACCACATTTATTTACATGCTCGCATTAGTACATGATTTTGTTAGAATGAAATCATTCGGACAGGAAGGTTAAAGTTTAACGGCAAAGCAAGAAGGTTTCTAGCTTGGTGACATGACTCACTAATAAAGGTCAAAATCTATGCGTTTGTCAAATATCGAAGTGAACGGTCAACCTATGACTGAGATACAACTACTTCTGGTTTCTGAAAACGAAGGGGATCCCAAAATTTAAAAGTAGGTCACGTGACCCCACCCATTTACGCCATTTGACCTAATTTGCATATTTTCTGTTAAAGCACAAAATGGCGTCATGATCGGCTTTAATGCCACTGAGCTACTGCGATTTTACGATCTCGCCAATTTGGCTAGAAATTGCCTACTCACGCCCATATGAGAGGCATATTTCCCCCAACTGGCGTCACCATTCTAACCCTAAAAAGGCACGTCCTTACGCAGAGACACGTCGTTTGAGCCATTAATTGTGTGCACCAGTGCCGTGGTTTGACCTGTGGAGAAAATTAACAAAAATCCAATCTGCTAGACCTATAAGCTGCCTAGAACATCACACAACAAGAGTATTGCACAGCAGTTTAGTAACTAGAGCAGCTGTGTAAATGTTCCGTCTTTTACTCCAGACCATCTTTAATCAGATGAGGTCACAGAGGTTGAGGGTAACTGAGCCACGTGTACGACCAATTTATTGCCACGTCACATCAGTACACTGACAAGAACTGGATAAAGAACTGAACAAGCTGCTTCTGATGAAGGTCTCTGCTAAAGATGGAAATGTCAAGGTAAATATTGTTCGGCTGTGATGGACATAATTTTCATACATAAACACACAACTAGTTAGGACGTTTTATTT
>Ga0126335_1003084_pt1 | contig 10248 bp, 6 predicted proteins | sample OlaspJWI45metaG_FD_108409 | JGI IMG/M metagenome (GOLD analysis project Ga0126335, IMG submission 108409) | Marine gutless worms symbiont microbial communities from Oahu, Hawaii - Olavius sp. 1 OAHU.JWI-45 metaG | ecosystem: Host-associated > Annelida > Digestive system > Unclassified | place... | reverse complement strand
CGGTTGGGGTGGCGCCCACCCGGACTGTCGGTGCCTCTGCCTCCATTATCTTTCCCTGCTCCATAAAAATCCAGAAGACAGGAGGTGGGGAAACCCAGCCTGAACACAGCGAAGCCCTATGCTAAGGCAGAAGGCAGAGTGTTTCTTCTGGTACCGGCCTACCAGGGTTGTCCCGGAACAAAGACCGTTAAACGGTTGTTGTTGTTGTTGTTGTTGTTGTTAGTGTGTACTTTGTGAAGTTCGTGTACGACTTACATCATAAACTAGAAAATATGGCAATTAAGATGTATTGCCACTTATAGCCGCTGATTCGTCTTAAATCGCAGTACGGCCGCAACACGACTCAGCTAATTGACGACAATCATTCCTACTGACTGAATTCCTGTCAGCAAGCATCAACAACTACTGCCTCGATTACAGACGGCAAGACTGACTCCACCACCCGACGAGGATTAGAGGCCAGACATCGGCGCTATACAAGTTTGTTTTAGATTTTTATTTGTCGCTCCATTTTTAAATCAAGAGCACTCGGAAGGCAAGTAGTGTCAAAAATGGGGCAAAATTTCACACTTTTTAACCCCCAATGAAAAATAGGGGAGAGCTGGCAGAAATGTCTATAGGGATTATTCATGCGACACCTAGTTTCTAAGCACTGGTATACTTTTTAGCAATCAGCGGTTTTGTCACGTTAAATGCGGTTGACAAATAAAGAAATAAAGGTAAAACATATAGCCTTCGTTGCCGGCGGCAAAACAAGAGGTCAAAGTAATTTGGCAAAAACTGCATGCACTCCCCCTCGCTGTATGGGTGGGGATCGGGACCCCCGTCTAACGCAATGTTCTCTGGGCCCCCAAGTGTCTTCACAAACAAGACTTCCATTCAGCTGTTTTGGAACACCAAAGCTGCGTGACACACAGACAGACAGGCTGACAGACAGATGGGAACATCGGTATCAATAGTCTGAATCTCAAGCATTCGATGCAGCCTGACAATACCTCAGCCGTGTGTCCAGACAGCGTGCTGAGCAGCTGGTCGTTGTAGATATTCCAGACTTTGACGCGACAGTCATGACCGCCACTGACCAACAACTGCTGACCACCGCTGACCACCACCGCGTCCACTGCTAGGCAGGTGACTGGACCACTATGAGCCAGCTTCATGCCATCTCTTTCCATCTTCTCATTCAGCGATATGTCGATTAGTGCAGTTTCAACCTTCTGCGATCTTCACATTTCAAACACCAACCACACTAACAAGTGGCCAAAGTAATTTGGCGAAGGCCGCATCGAATTCGTGCAAAAAATCCGGACTCCTATCTAATACAAGGGGGCGCCCAAGAGTCTCCACTACAAACGAGACCTCGAAATGTCCTGCCCAGCATGCACAACACAGCAACGAAGCTTCATAAGCTGTGTGACAGACAGTCTGATAGACATCCAGGAACATCGATCACAACAGCCCACACCTCACGCATTCGATGAGGCCTAAAACCTGTCACAAGACCATCACGAGCTGGTGTCAACATGACAGATGCACGCACAGACAAACATCATCACCGACGGCACACACCGATTGAATATAGGCCTATGCCTCTTTTGCTTACACAAGTGGGCAATAACATAAAAAACAAACGAATTTGTAGTGAAACAATCAGTATATTTCCAACATTCAAGTTATTCCGCATATGCCGTAAACATTACACTTTTACGACGCAAAAGCATCTGAGCAACAAGAACTTCAAAAAGCACTGAAACGTACAAAATACCTGATGTTCCAGCGAATCAGAGAACCAGCGGTAGTTCCAGAGTAGGCCACAGCACCATCAGGAAGCACAACAGTGCAGTTTAGATCACGAGTGTTGATCAGCATTGGACCATTTTGCTCCATCGACACCGAGTCGGAACCGTCTACTGAGAAAGTGAAGAAATACGATACAGCCCGGTCCGGGTAAAACCCAAGCAGAAAGTACAGACGATAGAACGGCGCACGACTTTTGGAAGGTCCGAGTTTGTTTGTATTCTGACCTGGCAAGGACACTCGACCCCCAGGATGTTTACGTGGCGTGGTCATTGGTGATGCAGGGACTTTACCGCCGGTGCTAGAAGATCTCTCTGTCCGACTGCGGGAAAACCCAACAATGTGAAGATTGCGGGCTTCCACGTCGCCAGGGATGTCGAAATGAAGTCTTGTCAGTGTACGCAACTGGGAAAGATGATGAACAGCAATGACCAGACCTATAAGCGAACAAGAAGCTCAGTATGAGCGACAACAAGCACATATGTTGTTGTCCTGGAGGACAAAGTAGTGGTCTTAAGACGAAAAGTCTTAGAACTCTCAAGACTTTTGTGTCAGTGATCACTGACCAATCTATTTTGCATTTCTAGTTCAGTTAACGTGCTTATATGTCTGTGCTTATAGAATGACAACATTCGGTTATCTGAAGAAGCCCACATTCCCACACTATTGAAAACTAACCAGACGTCTGTGCTGAGTTGGTGCTTGGTGCGACAGTGACAAGACGTTCATCCGACGAATACGTCTGACAACAGTAGATCGTAAGACCACCATCGTTGTCATCATCATCATCATCACCACCACTGTTGTGACTGAAACTCAACTTCTCACAAGTCTCCACGCTCCACAGCTAATCACAACAACATCATCAACAACTCAACATCTGTGGATCACACGTCGGGCAGTAGCCCTAACCTGTTACATAAGCCATAGTGCCAAGTATAGGAAAACGGCAGATTTTGACCCTCCGTGGAGCCGAAACCCCTGAACCGATTTCAATCAAACTTGAAATATATGACTATGTCCATGACCCCACCCCACACGAAAAATTTGGTGGGGTAGCTCTACGTGGGTGGTCTGGGCAAATAGGCGATGTGTCACATCTTTAGGTATCTTTTCTTTCTTTCTTGGCTTTCTTCATCACGCTTACAGGTCGCATTTCTTGACCAATCTCGTGTTTCCGTGCGTATTTCTTCCAGTTCAAACTCTAAGTTGAACTTCGAAATTCCAGCTTGAAGTCGACCCGCGGAGTCGAAAGGCAGCCAGTGCAATTCACTCAGTATGCATTTTGTAGAGATCGTGTAAACATTATCAAGTGGCTCAGCTTCCATAGAAGAGCATATGGCGCGTGCAGGGTGGGAGTAATGCCATAGTAATGACCAGCCTGTTCACGGTTACATGACGGTCATTACTTTCTAATCAAGTCATTCAGTATTCAGTCAGCAGTCCAACTCTTAATTCATCCGAGCTGCAAATTCATCTGTAGCAAATAGTCCCAAGCGGCGTGCCTGTAGTGTTGTGGGCAGCTGTCAAGTCAACTGCAGGGTCCCCTACTACTGGACTGTTAGAAAGTCATGTCCAGAGCTTTTGAAATACAGCTGGCATGCAGAATACAATCCGCGAAAATATACTTCTCAGTGAACCCTTTCATACAACATCTTACACGGCTGTGGTTATTTTACAATGCCCGAGTCAGTGTCTGCCTTTCTGAGAGCAACTCCGACTACTGGCCAGAACCCCCGACTCCGGGTACTCCGACTGCACACCCCTGCCACCAACACTGACTCACATACTCCATCCATACAACAACGCTTTTGATATTTTGAATGCAGGTTTTCCAAACTAAATTACAATTCTATGCAAAATTCAGACACCATTTTCTGTTCAGATATAGCAATATTGAAAATTAGTGATTGTTGTGTCATGGCAGCTGGCTGGCTGAAAGCCGACATCATCTCGCGGCCGGCTGTTTCTGCGGTCACTGATCTCTATGGAGAAATCAACCAGTAATGCATTTGAATAATTCAACATTCTTTTGTCTATGGTCTGCCAAGCTCGCCGACCAATCACAATTTTTTAATCATGACATGATGCAAATGTAATACACAGACTGGTTATCTACGAACAAACATAATCATCTACAACTGCAGAGTTGGTTCACTACAGCTGAAGGATTTGTATAAACTATTCGTAAACATAGTCTGCAAGTAACAACAGTAACATTTGCCTGTAACAGCTTGACATGGGGCAGAGCTACGCTGCCACATTCCACCAACAACAGCTGATCTTCTCGTACAAGATGAAGTCGCTCAATGCTGTGTTGTGATGACACATGCAGACTCCTCACCATTTCACCTGAAATTACACGCTACATATTCACTGAATACACGTCCGTCTGACCGCTCAAGTAATCGCCACAGCAACAGGTTTCTTTAGCTTCGGCTGAAACTCAATTTTTAAATTTCGGTCTTAGACCCGAAGTTTTAAACCAAAGTAAATCTCAGCATCAGCCTCCGGGAGTCCAAACTTTTCCATGTTCGGATTAAGCTTTTGTCTAAGGCTACAGTCTAAGACTTCAGTTTCACAAATAAAGTCACTCAATGAAAGAAGCTAAACTCGGTAACTTCTCTACATCTGACTTCTGTAATGCATGAACTTACGGTAAGTGTTAGTTAGAAGCTCCTATCTTCATCCACATTCTGAATGACATTTTTATTTATTACAGTTTGCAAAAAATATCATGTCCATTTTATGACAAGTGTTATACAAATTCTAAGCAGCTTAGCTACACACTTAAGCACTCAGCAATACTGCTTAGATCTGAAACTAACGGTATCCACTCCATCAAACGGAAATCAAAACAGGTTTGTGTCTGATGAACACAAACATGCTTGCTAGTTAAAATCAAACCAACACATATCAAACATTAGACCGCAATGTACTACTGACTAGGGCTGTATCGAATAAGGGGTCTTGACTATTTGGCCGAATACGAATAATTAAAATTATTATTCGGCCGAATACGAATAGAATACAAATAATTGCTTTAAACTTCGAAGCAATGTCATTGTAATATCATCATCATTAATGTTAACATCGTTACACTAGATATTTATTCACGTTCAGCATCATCAATTTATTAGTATGAGTCTAAAATACATATGTACTCACAAAGTCATTAAACTCGGTAGAATGTTAAGTGAAAAGGCAGTCAGTTTTCTACTCAAAGTGCACCCAAATAGTTTTTGGTTTCAGACTCCATAGGCTATAGCCTAAATCATTGGCCTATGTCAGAAAGGAGCTTACAGTTTCACATTAATGACTATTCGTATTCGGTCTACTTTTAGCAGTATTATTCAGCAGAATACAAATGCATTATTTGATCTACTATTTGGCCCGAATAGAACACTTGGTACAGCCCTACTACTGACCAGTGTCACTGTTCCAGATGCGAATCACACCACTGCCGAAGCCAACATACAACAGCTGCTGAGTGCTGTCCATCACGTAACATCTGGCATCACAACAGTTTATCCCAGAACTGCCTCCAAATTCTTTATTTGTCTCTGGACCTTGCAGTTCTGACTCTGTCCACTTCTCAGACCCTCTGCAACACCAGATTCCCAACTGTCCGTTAGTACATGCTGTGTAGCCTATTTTTTGTTGAACAGAATTAAACAAACGAAAGTCAGTCGGAAACAACAAGTCTCATTCATATAGAAACAGACAATCTGAAACCAGTGAGTACGACAGCTGAGATAATCTGAACAAGAGGCCAAAGTGATTTGGCAGAGGCTGCATCAAATGCACCACACACAGTTGAGCCGTGTGACAGACAGACAGACTGACAGATGGTGGACAGACAGACACCACGATCATCGGTAACAATATATGCATCTCGTGCATCCGATGTAGCCTAAGAATGAACAAATCTGACTGACATTATAGTGGCATGAATCAAAGATGCTGGGCTACAGTGATTAAAGATACAAAATGACGAATTAACGCACAACTGATGATTCCAGACAACTGCACGGTGGTCATCCCCAGCCGAGATGAGTTGACCGCTGGGCAGCAGGTGCAGCGAGTTGATGCGACCGGAGTGACCAGACATGGAATAAACAACCGTTTGTGGGTCCGTGTCAAATACACAGACAGTTCCACACTGGTAGCCGACAAAGATCTGTCTTTCATTGTGACTGTTGGCCAGGAGCCTGGTGGGCAGTGAAGCGCCACCTGGCTTATGCAGGTTGCCAATAAACACATTCTGCGTTAGAGATCGAACCAAGACTCCAGCAGATGGAGTTGCAATAAAAATGTGATCCCCAGAAACGAGTAAGTCGGTCATTCCATAATATTCTTCTGCCCTCGCCTTGTGGACGATGCTGCCGTGGGTCAGACTAATCACCACAACGACCCCAGAGTCGGCCGAGCCACATACGACCAAACTATCAGTTGGTGACAATATTGCAAAGTCAATGGAATGCCCAATCTCAACAGAAAACTTAAGTTGACCATGCTGGAGATCCCAATATGCTATGTCACATGTACCGATACTCAGTAATGATGAGGTTGAAGACTCAGGTATAAACATCAGCTTGTTAATGCCTTCACAGCACAACAGCAGTAACAGACTTAACTACTGCAACTCACTCAGCAGTACATCCACAAACAAGAACCAACCAACTGTTATTATATTATAGACTATATCACCATTTTACAGCCTAACATTGTCACTCCAGTATTCAGTAATTCAGCCTAGAACTACTGCTAAAGCGTTCGAAATAATTCTTATCGTCTTGCTAAAAACTTGAACAAACTTAAATTATGTCACATGCAAAATTTGTGGTGATCAAGAGTACAAGTACTCAAAATTTCATCATGTCTCACTTGACACATAACGAAAGTAAGTTCATTTCAGGGGGTAAGTGTAAGCAAAGGCATAGACAAGAAAATCTGGCCAAGAACAGAGTAAGTCTACTAGCCGAAACATTTCACATTACGTGTTTTTTTGCAATTCTATTCATTTCTAGGTTCTGGAGCACCTGCCTGTGCAGTAAGTAACCACACCTCTTAGTAAGGTATCCTGATCTCCATGGTGCATTACGCTTATGATGGCAAACTATAAATAAATAAAGCAAAATAAATACTCTTAAGGACAACAAAAACGTCTTTGTAGATACCTTGAGAATGAACACTGACAACCAAGAGATGAAGTACGACACTGCGACTCGTGATATCAAATCCCAGAATGAACCTAGCCGGCTGATTACCGCAGTCCGCATCATCAACTCTCTGTACCGATGAAACGACAATCAGTTGGTCATCTGGACTTAGAGTCAGTGCTTCAAAGTGATGTGGCATGTTGGCCGTCAGAAGCATCAGCCCCGTCTCTGTACTGAGTACATTTAGTTCGGTCACACTGGTAGCACGAGAGAAGTGCGACGTAACGATAAATGCCCCTCGGTGGCCAGCGATTACTCCACTAAGTGGTTGTCCAGGCCTCAATGCGAAGCTTTGCAGCATCATCCCAGTCTCTGTACTCCAGATGCTGACCCTATCTTGACCGCATGCTATCACTGCCTCCCTGGAATCGACCATTCCGACAACACAGGACACACCATCCAGGACGTGACGCCACATTCCTCCGGGACAGTTCCAAACAGACCACACTGGAACCAGAGCCAAGGACTCTGTGTTGTCCAGATAATGTCTTGACTGCAAGACTAGCTGCGCAACTGACTCGGACATCTGGACAAACGACGATGAGCCAAGACGAGCGACGACTTCAGATGGCAACGAAAGATGATTAATGGCCAGCGCCTTAGACGACATCTGGAGAAATTCAAATAGAACGGTAATATCTTCAAATGAGTCAGTTTCAATCCTTTGTTGCCGATCCATTTCTTGGCACAGATCCAGCACAGAAAGCACATCACTGACTACCTGAAACACAGGAGCCGTAGCTAGACGAGTCATTAGCCAGTCGAGGTTAAACAAAACACACAACTTGACTTGGTTCAGACCTTGAACAGGAAGAAGGGCACACAGATGTTGCAGCAGTCGACTCGCTGCAATGGAATTGTCTGGACCAAGAGTTCGAAAAGTCGTTCTCACAGCGTTCTTGTTACTTGAATCTTCTGGCAGAGATGGGTCGGTTCCGAAGAGTGGACTCTTCTTGGTGACATCTTGGTAGAGCTGAACAATGTGCTGGTGAAGTGCTACAGCGAATTTGGTTGATTCTTCACCGAGTGGTGCTTCTACAGTCACCTGGTAATGCTTGGCTACAGCCTGTCGATATGCTGGATCGCTCCAGGAAAACCCCACGTGGCCGCAAACCAGGCGACGGGCCAAGAAGTCAGATAACCTCTGCTGGAGGATGGATACAATGCCCGGACTGAAGAACAGACCGTCTCGTTCAGCCATCACCTCATCGTTAGTCACAAGGAGATCAAACATCTCCGAGTCCAGAATTCCAACATTTACGACCGCCAAGTACGATGCAAAGTACTTGACCAGTGATGGTCCGTAGTCGACCTCCATTTCAATCAGTGTTGAAGACAGATCTTCCACAGATAGAAGAGATCTAGAAAGTGCAACACCATTTGAAAAATGATCACCATCTTGGGGATCAGTGGTGGAACCAAGTTTATACTTCAGAGAATGGTCAGTTACTAGCCCTAGTAAGGCTTCCAGCAGGTCAGTCTGTCGACCGCTGTCCGTGGACACTGTTACGATAAGGTATATACCGACAGGGAAATGGTTCAGGGCCCACAGAGCTTGGAGGGCACTACCACGTGGCTGTAGTTGCTCCAGTCCATCCAGTAAGATGAAAAGAGGACCTTTGGTGCGGGCTGATATTTGCTCCAGCACATCATGAAGCAGACACAGTTCACAGTGAAGACTTTTCCTAGCTGTGGAGACTTCGCTGCCATATGCCAACTGGATCTGAACACGGAGGCTGGACACACAAGTCTGAACGTCCACCGAGTCGGTCGTCGAGCCTATGAATCTCAGAACAATCACTGGACTGGATGAACCTGACAGCCAATCAGAGCCTGACCCAGAGCTTGAGAGCCAATCAGAAATGTGAACCGCCACAGCCGACATGACCAAAGACTTGTCACTGTCTGCTGGCCCATAAATTACAAATGGACGATGTTTGGGATCCTCAACATATGACTGAATTCGGTGAAGCAGTTCAGAGTAACACTCAGAGTTGTTGAGATCATCCCTCTTTGTACCCAATTTTTCCTTTGCCAGCACTGTGTGGTGCAGTATCTCTCGTACTATCTGCCTTGTAGCTGGATCTGTCTGCGACTTAGCCAGATTCTGAGTTATCATCGCCTTTACGTCAGACACAAAGTCGTCAGAAAGTTTCATAAGATACTCTTCCTGGTCTGCACTGAGTTCACCAATGCATGGTACGCTGCTAATAGTGTACTCTCTGGTCTGGTGTGATCCAAGATGCTGGCAAACCTTTTCCCACAGCTGTTCCTGCCCTGGACCACCATCGATGTTATCACTAAAGTCAGTACTTAGTCGACGACGGTAAGCAAGACACTGCTGTTGTGGGTCATTCTGCTGCAGCAATCCAGACGAGACATCTTCGCCGCACCACTGCTTGTCTCCATACAACAACTACAACCAACACAGCAACTACTACAAACACTACTAATACAGAAAAACACTAGAACAGTCAGCATGATGACTGTCATTACAAGCCTGTAATGCTACAATATTAGGATTACTTGTGCAGATATGCATCTCTGCCGGTTAAGTTACTACGGTTTTCTGCCTCTCACCCACCTGAATGTTTTCTGGCATGCGACGAGGTCTCTCACTTGGTTTTTGCCACCCAACGCCAGAGCTATGGTGATGTGGCTGTCTGGGTGTCTGTCACGTTAATGTACTGTGCCCAAACGACTGAGTCGATCATTATGTCACCTCACCATATTGTAGCCCAGCCACTCTAGTTTTCCCATATTGAATATGAACCCGATAGCTCGCGGGAATCCCCCTCATTAAGAACGTCAAATGGGAGAAAGGTAAATAAAAATCATAAAATCAGGCCAGTATGCTGTCAAGAGCTGCCCTCTGGTGCATGACTGTGAGTCACAAAATCCAGCCAATAAATCAGTTATTCACCAGAAGGCAGTAGCGTTGGGTGCTTTGTCAGCGACAGCTAAGTGTCAGCGACAGCTAAGCTTCTTGTTCTTACTGGGTATACTACAATCTACAATATTGAATTATATATGACACTTGTAGCATCAAGCAGCAAAGAAAAGCCATACTATTAACTAGAATTAAAATAAGCAGAACAGTAGCAACTACTTACTTACTGAAAATTTTTGAATGTTTAAAAACAGACCACAAAGTTAGGGCCGATGGACTGCATTTGGCAGCGAGAGATCTCGTTCATGCGCAGTGCTGTGCTCCATGATGCTGATGCTG
>Ga0126335_1003083_pt1 | contig 10248 bp, 7 predicted proteins | sample OlaspJWI45metaG_FD_108409 | JGI IMG/M metagenome (GOLD analysis project Ga0126335, IMG submission 108409) | Marine gutless worms symbiont microbial communities from Oahu, Hawaii - Olavius sp. 1 OAHU.JWI-45 metaG | ecosystem: Host-associated > Annelida > Digestive system > Unclassified | place... | reverse complement strand
CCTGGGTGGCTGGTTAAAACTGAGAGGGTGGGAACGGGGTTCGAACCCATCCCATCCCAGTACTAACCGGGCCCGATGTAGGTTAACCACGTTGATCGTGACGCTAACCACTCGGCCACCGATATATATATATATATATATATATATATATAATATTACAAATTTTTTTTTATCTAGCAACATCTTTATCAACGTTTACACTTTACAAACTGTTTTATTAACCATTTATAAACGTTTTTAAACATCCCATTTAAACTAATTACAACTGCAGACTTATCGTGTTACTTTTTTGTACCACTAACACATATTGTTCACTCGTTACTAAAATGACGCTTTTGAGTTTTAAAAATGTCATCATCAAATTCATCTCAAGATATGATATATTATGCCTTAACGATTTCTACACTATTTACTCACTGGTACAGACATTTTCGCCGTTCTATTATCATTATTATTACATTCTTATGGCGCACGTAGGAGCAAACGGCAAACATTCGTTGCGTTATATGATACGGCGATGAGTCGTAACTTCATCTGTGGCGTTTGCCTGCGGGGAAATATGTCTTACAGAGTCGGATGATGGCGAGGGGTCGGTAGGATGAGGCAAAGAGATGGCCTTATCATGCCCATTTATTATATGATGACTCGGGGATTCGTGCGTATGTCCGAATGTGACAACTTGGGAAATCGCTCTACCCCAGTACGGACGAGACAGAAATATAAGGTATTAATTCGTGCGTCTGTCTCCGCTGTCCGTCCGTAATCACTTGGTAACGTTACAGCCAGCCAGCCAGCCGCGTCGGACTCTGTTCCATCTATGGAACACTACCTCCGCCAGGGCGTGCTGCAGAGTGACTTTGGCGCCACCTGGTAAATGCAGTTAAAATGTACTACTAGTTTATACAGCAGTCATCCTTCAAATTAGTAGAATGCTACATGCTTTCCTGTTGGCCACTTCGGAGGCAGAACTACAGGAGTTGGTGGATCGCTTAGACCGAGTCAGCCGCAAATACAGCCTACTCATCAACGTCGACAAGACCAAGGTAATGGCGAGCGACAGCATAGCGTGCCGCGTACACATTCAGAATGAACTACTGGAGCAGGTGGATACGTTCCCGTACCTTGGGTCCCTGATTACAGAAGATGGTGAGTGTACGACGAAATTCCTACCAGGTTAAACAGAGGGCAGGAAATATGGAAAAGTCACAGCATACCGATTTCAACGAAGATACGAATAATGAAAGCGCTAGTGTAGCCTGTAGCAGCATACGGCTGTGAAAGCTGGACTTTCAGAAAGAATGAAGAAACACGTCAAGACGCTTTGAGATGAAAGAACTGAGAAAGATTCTGCGGGTTTCGTGGACAGCAAAGAAAACAAATGAGTTGGTTCTTAACAAAGCTGGAGTAAAAAGGGAACTGTTAGACACCATCAAAGCAAGGAAGCTAGCATACTATGGTCAAACCATGAGGAAACAAGGGAGTTGCCTGGAGAAAGCGATAATGCAAGGAACAATGCCAGGTGCAAGCAGGCGAGGAAGGCCACGCATGGCCTGGATGGACAACATGGAAGAGTCAATCAGAATGACAGAGGACAGGGACAAATGGAGAAAGTACGTCCATGGTGTGGCCAACCCTCAGATCGAGGACGGCTAAAGAACAGAACAGAACAGACATGCTTTTGCTGTTTTGTACCTGTCGGGAAGACTAAGAGATGCCTGATCTGTCTGACATTGGTTGAACCAATTTAATGCATTCAAAACTTAGAGCTTTAATTAAAAAATACGAAAATGTCTCAAGGTCAAAGGTCGAGGTCAAATTCTCAAAAGTTCTGAATTACTTTTGTAACAGATATTCCGATCAAGCCCCAGCAATTTCCGACGAGTAGTTTTTGAGTTGCATGCTACCGCTTTTTCGCTGCCGTGACCTTGACCTTAGATTCATGACCTTGAAACTGAACCGTGGCCTAGATATTCTCAAGAGATATTTACAAACTAAAAATAAATTTGCTAAGTCAAGCCATTCAAAATATATAGCATGAATTGCAAAAAATACTAATACAGCGCTCAAGGTCAAAGGTCAAGGTCAAATGTTACCAACTTTGAACCACTTTTAGCGTTTACCATGGGACATGTTCCTACCAAGTTACATCAATTTCAGATTAGTAGTTTTCGAGATTTTATGCGGACAGACAGACGCACAGACGCCGACAAAAACATTACCTGCTCGCAGCAGGCAATGACCAGATATTATATAAAACGCTTCATTCAGCTGATCCCCACTTCATAAGCTAACATCTGCGGCGACAGCAGTGTGTGTTCACGCTCGGAATGACAGACGCGAACGTGACGAACGTCGCCTTGATGACGTCTTGTTGCCGTCGCTGCCTGCCTGCCTGCCTGCCTCCCTTGCCGCGGATCTGATGGACCGAGCACCTGAAATATAGTCCGATGGGAGACAAATGACCCAACAGGCAGATGCGACGTGCTGCAGACGATTGCTATGGCTTGCCATAGCGACTGCACGCAGTTACATACGGTCGAACGTCGGTACTGTTTGCAAGCGACAAATTTCGTCAACAGTCGACGCCACTTCCGCTCTCTCAAGTCGTCGACACGGCACTCCATATCGGTGGCGGCAAATTTTGGCAAAGTGAGAAGGACAGAATGGTAGTTTGGCTATGACTGGAAATGATATGGTTTGGCTCATCATTTTTCACCCATCAAGACTCTAGTTTTCTGTATTTCCATGGACTGCTGCCTCTTAAGTTCAGTACCCGGTATTTCACCGAAAAATATTGACAGCGAATAGGACGTCTTCAGTATCAGTTTTTAACAGTGACCCGCCGCTCTACTCTTGGTCGTCCTCTACTTTGAAACTAAGTACCAAGTTGGTCCAATCTAGAAATCAAGCAAAAATGCTGAAGTGTACGGCGCGTTGAACAAACAAGGCAACGAAACGACCGTCATGGGAGAAAGACGAAAGTAGAAAGTCAGAAGTGGAATGGACCTATCACAGGCAGTTGCATTTCGCAGTCGGCTTTATCTGCTCCCATACGCGATGCGCCGTATATTGCGAGTCATTATTTAGTTGCACCATTCGGGTTTAGATTGTCGCATCTGATAGTTGCGTCGATAGACGCCGAAAAGCTCCCTGTTGAGTGTCCTTATATCGTTTGCAAAAATGTTGTTAAACAGCCGTTTATGTAACTCGTATATTTTAGGCAATATCTGACTTTTTAAATAAAAATGTGATTGTCATATACTTGTTTATTTCCTCGCATATTCTATTTCTTGCATTGTCACACAACCTCACAAGACCTCAGCGAATCAGCCAATCAGTGCATGAAACCCGCAATCAGTTACCAGCGGACCTGCGACGTCCAAACAATAGTCCTCTCCAATCCTGACTACGGACGATTGACAGAGATCTCAGAACCCAGAACTCTGGTCTCTCGTTCGCCTGGTGTCTTGCACAAAACTGTTCTCGTTGGCACAGTTGTGCAAACAGCCATGCTTGTGTGGAACTCGCTGCTGCTGTCTGTTCGTAGCCCATCGGTGACACTGACTCAGTCTTGTACGCTCTTGATGACAATGTTATTGTCTTGTTTATGGAACATTATAGTGTTCCATAAACACTATAGAATAACAATATAGCACCTCCGTGACAATTTAGGCTGCTAGTAAACTGTAGCTTACTCGCATGCTCATTCATTTACCCGATTACGACTGGAAAAACGAATCAAGCTGGAGGCTATGCTGGTGACTGTTGTATCAGTGCCCGTCTGTGAGTCCGTATCATTACTGTCGGATAAGCGTACCGCGGCCAGTTAGCTGCAACATTGGCAACTGATCGCGCTGCTGTCAACAGGTGTCCGGACCGATAGTGGCAGCAGTTGCCGACTAGCCGGCCTGGTAAATGACAGAAGGTCGACGGGTAAAAATTGGCAAGTAAGCCAGGCAGTGACGCCAGTCTGGGACTTCAACCACCGACGTCAGTCAACATCATACATCTCTTTGCAACAGTCAAAGTGTTCGTGTAGGCGACTTGTGACTTTAATTGTGGATACTGTAGCTTTGATATCTCGAGTGACAAGACCCAGCAATGCAGGGGGCTCGCGGACTCAGAAGGCCGTATCACGGTGATATAAAATATTCTTCCAGCGTGCAACAGTGGCCACGTTTTGCAACGTTTTACTGTTTGGGGATCCTTCGGCCGGGCTACAACATGTACGTATCCTAGTAAAATATGTGCACATTCAAATGCAATAAAACGACTTGAAAAGAAGTACTGTTGCTCAAAACTTTAACCAATACTTCAAGAAAACATAAGGTTTGCCTAGCACCGTCATTCACCAGATGGTGCCACGTGTTTATATCTTCGATGCAGGAATTTGCGGAGCCTGCGTATGTAGAAAGTAATTAAGGTATCGCACTAGCGATCGAGAGGCCGCGGGTTCGACTTCTGGCCGTTCCACTTAACGACTGTCGACAAGTTGTTCTCACGCATAAATGTAGGCCTACATCTGTCGCCAAGCAATAACGTGGTACTGGCCAAAGAGGGAGGAAATGATGCAGCTGAAAATGTTCTACTGCTTGTCTGGCAGGAAATAACGCCAGCCTGCCGTCTGGTTTATGACGACATCGCCTGCCAGCTGGCTGCCAATAAATGGGGATCAGCTCTAGCTTCACAGCTCGTATTCAAAATGAGACTACCATTACGTTAGCAGAAAGCTGACCAACACCGACAAGTAATGGACCATTTATGTGGCGTCAGCGTCATTGCATTAATCAGATGTGTGGCCTGACAACAGTGATATTTTCATTGTGTAACTTTCGTTTTTATTTTCATGCTATTCGACGATATATTTCGTTCTTATCCAATCGTGTTCGACTACAGTTTCTTATTTTGCAGTGTTTTTCTACGCAGCCGGACATGTAATGTGACGTGAACTTGTAGAAAGGAGGCATAGGCGGAGGCATACGCGTCGACGGCCTGTTGTCTATTTTTTTATAAAGTATGTTTTCAGTTTTTAGGCCGCATCGAATTAACGAGATCATGCCTATAGTTTTGTGTTTTGCAGTCAACTCGGCAGCGAGTAAGCTCGTTCCAAAGGGTTATGGTTAGTGTTAAAGCTTAAGGTAAGGTTTACTTGGGGCCGCCGAGTTACTTTTTGGCTGGGATTGTACGGTGATTTCGGAGATTTATGAACATAAAAAACAACATATAACAGCAGTAAAATATACGTTGGCATTCGCTTATGGCAGCCTAAAAATCACAATTTGTTCCAGCATACATGTATGTCGAGTTTCATTGACTAAAGAAAATCATCAGTAATGGAAGATGATCACATCTAATTGCTTCAAATTTGATGCATAATGACACTGGTCAGTCATGCAGTTTTTTTCTTGATCAATGCAATTTGCCGCCAGCAGTATTCCTTATTACTTTGGCCTATATCTAATTAAGATCTGTTTGTCGAGTGTGTCATCAGAACTAATTCAACCTAATTGTCGTGCATGATGTTCATGTACGGAGGTTTACGAAAGCGCAAACCGCACGTTTACTTCTACACTCTATAGCCTACGATATTTTGTTACGAATGCGCACTTTGGAGCAGTTACGAAAACGCAAACAGTCGTTTATGAAATCGCGCATATTAGCACCTTACACACTTGTGAACAACACACCCCGGGCTATCCAATCCATGCAGGCGTGGGTCAGTGGTTTTTGTGGGTTTTTATAAGTTTTTTTGTGTTTAAAGAACGAACTAACAACTAGAACATCTTAAACTGCAGGGCCCGTCTAAATACTCTTTCCTACTAAAGACAAATTGTGGTGATAGGCTCCTCGCCTACTCGTGCTTACTGTATTATTTTTATCGTAATGTCCAGTGAGTTCATTGATTAACATATTTGCATATGTATTCGTGCCAGTCACTGTCTGTATCTGTGTACGCATAGGCTGCGCGCCGCGGCTGCGTTGCCGTGGCCTGCTGCGCCGCCGCCACCCGCCGACCCAGTTTTTCTGCAGTGTTGACCTGTTTTCACCTGTTTGCTACCGTATGACGAGAAATCACGTGACCACCGCTGTGTTTAAACTGGGGACGCGATTTCTCAACACTTTTCAAATCAAAAATCAAATCAAAACCTAAGTTTGAAACCCAGTTCAACAGCCCCGGACAATGACGACGCGACTAAATGTCAAATGGATGCAATTGCAATGCCGTACAATCAGTCGCTCTAAATGAGACACACGGAATGACAGCAGCGATCTGCAGGCCACGAGTCGCTGTTTACGCTGATTGACATTATACTTACGTCTATACCGGCTCCTTTGCGTTAGGCTGAATTACTTTATGGTAATGGAGCCAGGACGCTGCCGCTAATTCGATTTCTTGTCCGTCACGTGGCAGACATGGCCTTGTGTGTTGGATAAGACTATGTATGTAGACAGCAGCCATTGCAGACACCTTACACAGTGCATCATTGTATTTGGCTTATGTCAGTTGTACATTAATGGCTGGCGACCTTGGCGTATTGCTAAGCTGTACCTATTCTCAGTTTTCTGTCCCGGTATGTGCATATATTTATAGGCCATCTTTGTCGCAACAAGGAATTCTCTGCTCGAATTTACTGCTTCAGCAAACTTACTGGTTTATTTTACTAACTCGCTGGTTCTCTAGATGGATATTACGCTAACATGTCACTCCCATCTCTCCCAACTAGCGTTCAGGAGAATGTTATTACTTGTTATTACTCTTCCAGTGACGCGTAAGATTTATCTGAGCGCCAGCCTAGTCGCCTACCGGCTTGTGTGGTCTATAGTCGTAATAAATGCACGCCGTCAGTTGAAACGTAGGGTGCATCTACACCGTGTCCGGAAAAAATGGAACCACTAGTATTTTAGGCATAACTTAGACAAAGTTCAACAAATTTTCGTAATTTCTGACACAGTTCATCTTGATATTTAAGGTAACAAAAAATTATAAAACGTACCATCACTACTTGCACAACACTACGTAATTAATGATGAGGTAAGTTTGACTCAATCAAAATGCTCGGGCTACCTTGAAGTTCCTGTAAAGAGAAACGCCAAAGTTCATTTCGCCGCCACTGTGCCCTCCAAATTCGCCATATTTTACAGCGTGTGGAGCATACTGCAAGAGAAGGTGTACAAAATACGCATCACTGATCTAGACGACCTCAAATATCGCATCACAACCGAGTAGACCAAGCTGGATCACGCCGTCATTGCTGTAGCTGTGCGTCAGTGGCGTCGTCATCTTTCAGCTTGTCAGGTCGGGCGGTGGTCATTTCGAGCAGTGATTTTAATTCGTTGACTAGTCGAATCGAACAGTTGCAGGCTGATATTCCGGTCTGATTTTCTTGCAGTTGTCAGTTATGACGTTGTGCGTTTTAATACATGACGATTGTTTTATTCACAAGGTAAAGTAGTGCCAATGTTTAGGTGCGGCGGACGTTTGTTGTGTTAGTTTGGTTTCGCATTACCTTGACGACATCCCGTGCAAAAATTACAACTATAAATTTGTGTTTGTCAAAGTTATGCCTGAAACACTATTGGTTCCATTTTTTCAGGACACGGTGTGTATGCAGTGAGTATAGCAACGTTAAGCTTCAGCTAATAACAGCCGGATGTTCCAAAAATTACGCAAAGAGCGTCCAGCTGGAGTGACCATTCCGGGTGATAATCAACCAAAAAACTGTCGTGCACCTCCACCTCTCTTTCACATCAATAGTGATGACAGCAAAGTGAAATACAGCGCCATCTGTTGAGCGTTTAGCAGCAAATAGCACTTGGGGAGAGAGATGGGCTTATCCGTATTGTCATCGAATATCTCTGGCCATCTCTCGATCGCACGCTGAAGCCAGATACTGTCTGAGCCGGCTATAGGGCATCGTGGGTGGCCGGCTGGTAATTCACCACGTAAAGCCCGTGTATTTGTGCCTGCTCCGGTCGGCTCTAAGCAATTTGCGTCGCCGGTTGGTGCCGAATGTTGGCGCTATATACTACCGTATAGTCGTTGGCTTGCTAGATTGACCGATCAATGACAACTGAACAGCACAAAACAGCAGACAGCGCCGCACCAGTATGCGGCGACTGGTCGGCCGGTGTGTCGGACAGACAAACGGAGAGAAATCTAGATTCAGCGCTTACATAGGTCTACAGCGTCGACAATAGCCGAGACCGTAATTGACATTCATGGAAATGCGGTTATGACAAAACCAAACGGTGCTCGGCCGTCCGGCCCGACGTGGTGGCGGCGCTTCGGTCGTCGTTCCCGTTGAATCCCAGCAGTCCAATATGCATCGGCCGCCGCCGTCATCGCCCGGCGCCGCCGCGGGCAGAGACCTGTGTCTGTCGGTCAGTGTTGGCGGCGGTTTGTTCATGTCCCGGCAGACAGATTTGCGCAGAATGCCGGCGGCAGTCTTGCGCACATCAGCGCCTTCGTGTTGTCTGCGTCCGACGACAAAGCACCTGCACGTCAAGTTGCGTGTCGCGACCACCCCAACACGCCCACTCAGACTCGCGACTCTCACGCTCCTTTGACAAAAAAACGTCGAAGATTGCATGGAACCTGTACACTGTATAGTATTCAACAAGTCATTTTCAAGACAAGATTCCAAAATCAGTTGGACTGCCTTTAATAACTTTTATTTTTCACCACCCTCGTAGCGGCACCGTGTATATTTTTGCAGTGCATGCAACGCGATAACTTTCGAAAACCGAGAAATTTCATTTTCGTACGCAAATTAAGTTCGTATATCAAGGTCATCGGGTCGAGGTCAAGGTCATGACAGTAAAAAGCCAAAAAACGCGGAAGGTCCGCCTTTGATTGAAAGGCAATCTTGTTTTGTTTTAACGAAGCTTTTTTGTTTCGCCGATTCCCCATTAGTAGAGGTCTCTCAAGACAAATATAGTTTGTATATCGGTAACAATCCAGTTCGACGACTATAACGTTGATGGCGGTACTTGTATTGTAGACCAGAAGGTGGTGATCGAGAACAGCTTGTGTGGCTACATGTTGACAATATTATCTTACATCATCATCGCGATGACGATGCCATTCTCGCTCTGTCTGTGCCTTAAGGTAACAGTTTCAATCAGAAAATTTCTATAGCGCCGCTTACAATGAAATGGACGGCGGCGCTAAACAATAAAATAGACCTATAAAATGGGTACAGACTGAAAATACAACAGTAACTAGAGGTAAGTTCACTTAAAAAGTACTGTTTTAAATGCTTCTTAAAAGTATAGCAGTACAAATAGTGTTCCGGCGTGATGTGGAAGTCGTTCAGCGCGCCAACTCCAGCTAGCTTCTGCTACAGCTTTACTCATGTTGTGAACAAACTGTTGAACTCAACACGCGACGTTGTTAATTTAATGCAAAAGTATGCTAAGTAGAATAATTTGAGCACGCGCAGTTAGGCCTACATTTGCGTATTCTTGCAAATCCAGGCCTATTTATTCTGGTTTGTGTCCGCTTATTGAAATACTTTCTAAAAGTAAATTTTACAAAATTGGCGCTTACGCAGTTACCAAAAATAATTATTAATTTCGGTTCAGATCTATCCCTACGTCGACCAGGCTATGTCCAGTATGCATACGTTAAATTTCACAGCAATAAGTTGGCATTCGAGGACATGGCGTCCGAAAAACCAAATTTTGACTCAACAGCAATTAAGCCGGCATGCGACACACCGTGTGGAGCCGCTGACAGTTTAAAAGCAGAGAGAAAAGACAACCCGAATAGGCCGGAAAATACAATTAAAAATTTTCGATCGTCTGCTTTTGATTACATTTCTGTCGGTCGGTGAACTTGACGCTGCTGTCGAACGGACGCTGCAAACTGATAAAAACGAACGCGAGACGGAGACGGGCGGCTTGTCGAGCCAGTTGACAGCCACTGTACGTGATCTGCCTCAGTACCTGCATCCCACCCACGCCTTCTATACCTTTCACAACCTAGCAACAGCAAAGCGTTGTTTCCACATGCGCTATACGCTGCGCGTTTCGATGCGTGGCGAGTGGCAGCGAGTCTCGGCGAGTCACAGCTGGTTCCAGCGAGTACTTTCACTCGCCACGCAACGCAACGCATTGCGTAGCGCATGTGGAAACAACGATTAAGTATATACTAAGTACTAGATGGACGGATATAAGCGCCGTAAGACCTCACTGCGGCGTATTCGTCGACCACTCGATCCGCTCAGAGCTATTGTTACACCTGGG
>Ga0126335_1003082_pt1 | contig 10250 bp, 7 predicted proteins | sample OlaspJWI45metaG_FD_108409 | JGI IMG/M metagenome (GOLD analysis project Ga0126335, IMG submission 108409) | Marine gutless worms symbiont microbial communities from Oahu, Hawaii - Olavius sp. 1 OAHU.JWI-45 metaG | ecosystem: Host-associated > Annelida > Digestive system > Unclassified | place... | reverse complement strand
GTCCAGCAGATTGGGTTTTTGTCACACTGGGACCCTTACGCTGTGATTAGCCTAGAGGCGGTTGCCTACAGTTCATATTGTAACACAGTGAAGTGGTTCTGGTGGGATTGAAGCCTATCTCAGCGGTGAACTGGCTTCCTTCAGTGCTTTGATGCTGTTGGTTTGGTCATCTGACATGTAAAATCGTCCCCGAAATGACCTATGAAGTGTCGAGTGCATGGGACCTTAAGCCTCTATTCACTTTGCCAGTATATTCAGATGGCGACTTTGTTTATTTTTGACAAAGATACAAACACTGGCCACAATTCTCTGCAGATTATACAAATATTAACGGCGACATTCATGCATCAAAAACAGCAAAAATCATAAAAGGAGATATTACGCAACAGTACGTTGACATTTTGGCGACGTGCTGGTGGCTAATATCACCTTTCATGGTTTTTGTGCTGTTTTATGGTATGCGGACAAACGCCACTGGACAGAACGCCGCCGGACAAAACGAACAGACTGGATGACAGCGAATAAACAAATCAGCGAACTGAGTGCAAAATCATATGTGCAGGGTGCGGCATAAGAAAACAATTCCCTAAGAAAATTAAATTTCTCAAAAACTACAAGACATATTTTGCTGTGTTTTTCAATGTTTAATGCGGAAGTAATTACCTACCATGCCTGTGAATTTCATCAAAATATTCTGTCGAAAAATAAAACTATGGCTATGAGAATCCAAAAGTGCACTTCATTAAGTGAACAATAACTCAAGTACTGTAGGTCTGCAAGTAATCGAAGAACGGTTTCCGTTGTAAGCAAAATTGACAGAAGTGACAGCTTAGCGCTACTAGCATCTGTTCACAGAGCATGTTCGAAATGCCAAACGACTGTTTTAATCATTACTGAAGCCTTTTAGAAAATGTTAATACTGTTACATCATCTGGGCCTTATGGCAGATCAGATCGAAAGATGAACTGGCCCAGCAAGATTCGCCTACTATTTTTAACCAGGTTGGGCCCTATCTTGTTGGATTAAAACTCCGCGCCTTTTGCTTTCTCCTCGACGAAGTGGAGCCCACACGAAAAGTTTTATCCACATTTTTGTACAACAGTTACGGAAATACAGATCGTTTAGTTGCAAAATCGCAGTTTTCACTTTAGACGGGTGTAACTTCTGTTTCCTACTGACTATACTAACGAAATTTTTAGAATATATAGCAGTATCTCTCGGAATTTAATTCTACAAACTTCATTAACTTAAGTTTTATCTTTCTGGAAATATTTAATTTTTCTTAGGGGATTGTTTTTATGCCGCAGCCTGTACATACTGTAATTTTCTGGTTGTGATACATAATATGTATCACAAGCAGAAAATTTATAAAAAATTTACACACGAAATCCCACATTCTGGTACATTCTTCACTCCAAACGTGGGGGCATTTGCGCCCTTGCCCCCCGGCTTAGCCGCCTATGCATACACCGTCAAAACATTAGGATTCCCATCTGTTGCTGCGAGGGGGAAGCAGCGTTTCGCTTTATCTGTAAAACTGTAAATTTGGTACGTATAAGCCATATGCAGTAGTGTTCAGCGTGTTTGTTAATTTTGCTACAAACGATATACAATATTAAAGTCCGAGTGTCGTTCACATATCGACCTAATTTTGCTTTATTGGTCTATACAAGCTACCGCACTTGGCACTTGATAGGGATGTTGTGATGATTTAGTAGGTTTGACGTCCCACTCGGCATGTGACAGTAATAGGAGATGTGACATAGAGAGAAACTGAGAAGGTAGCATTAAATTGTCCGAAGGGAGCACATACCTGTGCGTGGCCGCTTTTTCGCTGTTGTGACCTTGATATTAACCACGTAACCTTGAAACTCGAAGGTAACCCAGATATATTCTGAAAATGTACCTTCGTACCGAAAATAAAGTTGCTAGGTTAAGGCATTCAAAACTCCTAATGGTGGATGAGGTCAAATGTCACCAATTTTCAATCATTTCAAGCGTTCTCCATGGGACGTATTCTTACCAAGTTACATCGATTTCCGATCAGTAGTTTTCGAGATTTTGTGCGGACAGACACACAAACAGACAGACGCCATCAAAAACAATACCTGCTCGCAGCATAGCTGGCGCGCAGGTAAAAAAATTTTTAGGTTAAGGATTTCAAGTTAAAGCCCGAACACACGACACCCAGAGAGACACGCAGACATACGCTGGTAAAAGCATTAACACGCCGCTACGTGGGTGGCAACTGTAATTACATTTAACGGAAATCTTTGCTAACAATAGCTCAGTGGCTATGTATCGTTGCGCTCCAGCCGGCAATTTTGTTTACATGTTGCTAAGAGACATAGCGTGTACCTATGCACGCTAACAGTTGCGTCGCGTATAGATACACGCACACTGTAGCTATTTCTGATAGCCTGAGCAAACGGTTTTAGATTTTAAGTGTGGTATAAGAAAAAACCGTGCTGAAAAGTTGTGTATTTTGTATTATTTCATTGCTGCTACAAATTATACGGTTGGTTACTTTGTTAGTCTTTCTGGTGTGTAGGCTATGATGCATTACTGCAAGCTATGTAGTAGGTTAACAGCTTTTTATTGTGCTGCACCCTGTAAAAACTGGGTTCTACGAACTGCGAATGGAACGTAGGTCTAATCTGGCTAATTTGCACGGTTTACCTGTTGTTTTGGTACTGCAGGTCTACTGGCAGGTCTGCAGGATCCGCTCTGTGATTGCTTGACGCAACTGTTAAATTATTCAGCGGACTACAAGACATTACCGGCAGCCTTAGCGACCGGGCTACGAGAACGGTAACACTGCTTAATGCCTCAAGCGCAGTGGCTTACACTAGTCACGAAAACTGTTTTGAAACGATTAACAGAGCTACGTGAGTCACAGTGTGAACAATGGACAAGTACGAGCGACATGCTACACTCGGAGAAGGCGCGTACGGCGTTGTCTTCAAGTGTCGCAACAAGGAAACTGGCGTACGTGTCGCCGTCAAGAAGTTCTTCGAGTCAGAAGAGGACCCGGTGATCAAGAAGATCGCCATGCGGGAGATTCGCATGCTAAAAGTACACGCGTAACTTTTAGTTTCTCGCAGTCTTATTTTTTGTAAAATTTACTATAAACCAAAGTAGATCTGGTATGTACAGGGTGGGCCAAAAAAGTAGGCCCCTGCTGCATTATCAATAAAGCGCATTAAAACCTGCCAACGAAGCTAGCTTTTTCGTTAAATTTGAGGCCAAACAAGCACTGTGACTGCAATACGATGTGCGATGTCAGTTAATGTAATGATGTACTGACGCTGCAATATGGGTAAATAAGTGTAAATGATAAAATCTCAATTGAAAACTCGAGAAAAAAGAAAAATGGGGCTCGAAGAAACTGTTAAATGAATTTCCATCTAAAGATTGGTCTAGGAATGGACTTGATAGATCGTTGAGACGAATTGATGCAACTGGGAGCGCTGATCGAAAAGTTGGCAGCGGACGTCCAGGGTCAGCAAGAACGTCAGTCAGTCAATATCATAAAGATAGAAGAACTCATTCGCAGTCAAGACAATGCTCCCGGTACCCACAAAAGTCTACGGGAAATTGAGCAAATCACGTGGATTGCAAGAAGCTCCGTTGCAATGTTGACTGACTTTCTCGCCGACCATAGGCCTATTGCAGCGTCACATTATTAAATTTGGTCGCATATTACGTCATACTTAGAATACTTAATAAATAGAATACTTAATATCAACTTGTAATACTATAGTGCTTGTTCGGCTTCAAATTTAAGGTTTTACGACAATCGTAGGGTCTCACTTTTTGGCACACCATGTATAGTTATCATGCAGTTACTTAGGCGCAGACTCATGCACATTCTGTTTCAATAAAAGATGACCAGGTAAATTCTGCTTAAATTTTTGCATTTATATTGAATATTGCTAAACCTTTCTAGTACACTGCTACATGCAGAAATAGACAATAAAACGTTAATATTCACAGGTTTTTAACAAAATTTACCAGTATGTAGAAACTAGAAAGCAAAAGTGGCTTAGACCTGCGTCTTATTAGGACACGACACCATGTAGAATTAAACTCTATACTGCAGACCTATTTCGGGATATGAACATGCGTTTTAAGGTTGAAATTCTTCATATTTTCTAAATGTAGTTAATTAGCCTTATCTCAGCAAAATTAATGTTTCTACTGTTGCTGCAACAACCAATTCACAACAGACAAGTGTAGTCAAAATTAGAATAAAATCCTCCATTACAAATTGTCGTATAAACCTGTCAGTGTTACTGCTGTGTAATGATTTTGCAGATGCTAAAACATCCGAACCTCGTAAACCTCATCGAGGTATTCAGAGAGAAAAAACGAATTCACTTGGTATTTGAATACGTCGACCACACAGTCCTGGACGAGATGAAAAGATACTCACGAGGGTAAGCTTTGTATGTGTTCGTTATCTATAAAGATCAGAGTTTTCGTAAACCCGCTTTACTGTGTTTATTTACAGAAAGAAACCTTTATAATAATATTGTGTCTGTGTACGAAGTTTGACGTTTGACTTGGTTGGTTTTAGGGTTCCGGAACCTTTAACGAAAAAGATCATTTGGCAAACGTTACACGCGGTCGATTTTTGCCATCAACACAATGTACGTATATTTGGTGTATAGCTCAGACTGTAAGCAGGCATATAAACTTACGTAACATTCTCAAACAATCCGTCTGCAGAACAGTGAGCGAGTACGAAAAAGAAATGTTGCTCCAGTTAGTCCAGTGAAAATAGAGCACCATGAAAAGGAGCTATTAAGCATAGATATGTGTTTTGATGGCGTCAATAAGATGTATAAAATTAACCTTAATTTTGTAAGTCATTTTTGTATGTCGCTGTGTGTGGTATTTGCTGATGTTCAGTGCATCCACCGAGATGTGAAGCCGGAAAACATTCTCATCACAAAATCTGGCATCGTTAAACTTTGCGACTTCGGCTTCGCTCGACCATTCGGTATAATGAATCCGTTAATTGCTGTTTGGTGTTTAAAGCTTTTAGATAAAACCTTGGTCACAACTTCGATAAACGTAAATTAGGCTACTGCCATTTGATTTTGTACGAGTTTGCTGGTAGGCCTACGGACGGTGTAAAAGTAAAAGTCGTCTAAAAATTCGACAAAGATCCAAATGTACCAAAATTTTTAGTCTGGCGCTTAATCGTTAGTACAAATATTAAGCCAAATTATTACAGAAACTTGTTTAGTTACTATTAAACTGACAAATTGCTGTAGATTTTAGTTTTCGGTCGTAGAGCAACACTCTGTTCTGACTTTGCCTCAGTTTGATCAGCCGAATGCGTCTGACATCCTACATGATGTACGCACTGTGTGATTTACACAGTTTTTGATTTGTTCTTGGTGTGTGATCTTAAACAAATATTTGTAAAGGGTAATCTCATCTGATCGACATTGCGATGATGTCAGATACGAAGGAAGAGCTGACAGACTACGTGGCAACGCGATGGTACCGGGCCCCGGAGCTGCTGGTTGGCGACATTCTGTACGGCCCGCCGGTCGACATCTGGGCAATAGGTTGTGTTTTCGCTGAACTGCTGACCAGTCGACCTCTCTGGCCAGGAGCCTCCGACGTCGATCAGCTTCACCTCATCACTACGACGCTTGGTACTACAGCACATTAATTAGTTGGTCCCACGAGAATGGAAGACAGCTATAGTAACGGTCCGCGTTGTCTGTCTGTCTCTCTGTTTGTCTGCCCGTCCGTCCGTTTGTGTGTTACACGGGAATATAGCCGAAACTAAGCCAGATAGAGCTATGGTTACTGTTAAACGCGAATAGTAAATAGGAATACCTGATTCAAAACTTACCATCCGATTCGCAAGCATGCAGAATTACCGTTCAATGGAGCCAGCTTCGGACCGTCCCATCGGGGACTACACACAAAACTAGGCTACTGTACATAGTGCTAAAATCACGTTGCGTAGGTACAGTATGAGCGAGAAAACAGAACACAGATACAATGTCAAGTAGGTTTGAGGCGTTTTAGCGTCGGAACTGATAATTGATGCGCTGTTCTAGAGGCGGCATGTGCCACGTTGATTTTCTTTGGAAATTATAGTTCAGTAGTAAAATAGAGTTCCGTGAATTCTGCATGTTACTGATACTGGAGAACTTTAGTTGCTGTTTTAACTGGTTTTATCATATCAGTGTGCCAGAAAATGCATGGAATCACCGTAGAATATTTTAAAGAAGGTTGCTTTAATATTGATTAATGTCAGGCTTAGTATAATTATATAATTACAATTATATTTTTAGACATAAGTTATCGTAAGTGCTTAGCTTTTTAGCCAAGTTCCACGCATTGTCGCTTTACTTTTTATACACCTGCAACGTTGTGAACGAATAAATGAGTAAATGAACCGAATCCAACATAATTCAAACCTCAAAATCGTGTTGCAGGTCAACTGCTGCCAAGGCATATTGAAGTCTTTTCAAACAATGATTTTTTTCGAGGTGTCACCATTCCAACGCCACAGTATACGGTCGGTATATTTTCAGTATAATTTTTGCATTTATGCCTTTTAGGCACATTTGACAAGAAATCTAACTTACTAATTTCGTTGTTTTAGAGTTTTCTGAATTTAACTAAAGTAAAATGTCAGGTCTTGCGTCTACTGGTTGCTGTGTAGCGCGTGTACACTTCACTGTTCACTGATAATACTGGCATGTTTCGGTACTTTATTCCAGTAGCTACAGAAGGGGCTTCTAGATTTTTCATTAAATAAATTTGTTATGTTATAGTAGTCACAGTGGTTAACTTGTATGAGAATATGACAGATTGCATAGGTGATATTGTAAATTTGTAGGAGACGCTGGAAATGAAGTTTCCTACAATTGGAAGTGATGCTTTAAGCCTGATGAAGGTTTTTATGTCATTCAGTTTGTATGTTAATCAATTAGTAGTAAACGTATCGAAACATTAATCTTTTCTTAACATACGTAAAAATAACGCTATTAAGAAATTCAACATTATAACATTAACACTGTTATTCTCTGCGAGTGTTGAAATATTTTTATGTATTTACAGACTGTAACTGTGATAGAAAAGAAACGTGTGCGTGTGACGCAATTTATTACAGGCATGTTTTCGCATGGAGCCGATGGAGCGACTGTCGTGCGCTCAGCTGATTCAACACGCTTACTTTGAACAAAGTCGAGTTTGCGAAAACTACGAACAGATACTGGAAGAGCACAATCGTCGCATGCGCGCTGAGAAACACAAAATGAATCGCCAGAAGAACCAAAGAGCGCGTGTCTCGCAGGTTTGTTTCATGCTTCGAACAATGCTTTCGGTCTTAACAACAGTTTTATATTTACTCAAGGCAAGTTATACGAAAGTCACTTGACGTTAAGGGTTGCTTCGCTCCATTGTATTATTATGGAGCTATGCAGCCCTTCATGTTGAGTGATTTTTGTGCAACCCGCCCTATCTCAGTTTCTCTTCTTATGAAGGCAGCAAGTATAAGCATGCGTATGTCGCTATTCAGTAATGGCAGGAACTGCAGTGACATTCTGTGATAATGTGACAATGCATCTTCAAATTGACATTCTTATAATTTGTCCGGACTATCGGACTCTTTAAAGGTGTTTACCATAATTTTGTTGTTTTAAAATAAAGTAGGAGTAGGCGCAAATAAAAATGCCCCAAAATCAGAGGAAGGACGAAGGGATGAGAATCGACAATGTTTGAAGAGGAGCGGTGCCCACTGGTGACGCCAATGAGTGCTATTAGCAGGTGCGCTAGAAGTGATCAATCCACGCAGCGGGCACGCGTGAAATCGATGCGTGAGCGTCGCTGATGAGTGACGACTGACACATATGTCGTGTAATGCCTTGTAGGCGAACAATCATCCGTACATGAACTCACTGCTGCCGACTTTGACCGGCAAACCCGTCACCATGAGGACGCAGTCGCCTCTGACCAAGAGGACCAACAAATACGGCATCGATGGCACTCACTTTCCCAGCATCTAGCGTCCATTAGGCTACCTTGTCTGCCTTCCGTTGACTGTCATGCACAGTAATGACCTGCTGGGCTCCATTTGCTGTCAGGGTTTAAACCTGACTACTAGAAATCCTGACTTATCCTCACAAATGCTGGCAGTGTTAGCGACCATCATCTGCACGTAACGTGAAACTAGAAAATGCGGCAATTAAGATGCATTGCCACTTATAGCCGCCGGCTCGGAGCGCCCCAAAACATCCGCTATCCTAAATCGCAGTACGCGGCAACACGACATGTCTTACTCACGATAACCGTTCGTATTAACTGAATTCACGTCAGCAAGCATCAACAACCACTGCCGCGATTCCAGACGGCAAGACTGACTCCACTGCCTGACGAGGCTAACCAACTGTCATCAACATAGCCACGTGTCATCAACTCACGCACGTGCTCATGCGCTATGATGCGCACTGAAGCGTGAGTGTCTCACACCATAATATGACTTACTTAACTCGTGATGGACCTCGTTTTTGTGTCGTGACCTTAACCTTTAACCTCATGGCCCTCAACGTTGGTGGTGAATCAGCTGTCACGTGACCAAACCGTGTACCAAATTTTAGCCCAAAAAACGAAAAATCCGCGACGGAATTTACCGGAAGCATTCTTAATGCGGGGCTTAGCTCGGACCCACTTCGGGAACTTACAGCCCTCTCCTAGACCCCCTGGGCGAATTTAAACTTATGCTTTCGGCGCTCGCTCCTCAGCACCTCGACTCGTGCTCTCGGCACTCGTCGCTAGCCCACTAAAACTTTGGGCCGTAACCGCCCAAGCCGCCATCCCAAAATTTAAAGACAGGTCACGTGACTTACGTTACGTCCCTTTGACCTAGTTCTGTATTGCTTATTTTCTACACCTTACAATCTATGTACATGCTAAATTTGAAGCATATAGCTTTAGTCGTTTCAGTTATTCACAGCGATACGCAAATTTAAAATGTAGCCATATGACCTGGTTTTTGTCCCTGTGACCTAGTTTTGCGCTAATAGATAGTACCTTATATCAGCAATGTGCACACCGAATTTGAAGTCTTTAGATGTAGCTATTCCGGAAATATAGACGAAATTCCAAAATTTAAAAGTAGGTCAATGTGACCTATTTTTTTTACCCCTTTTGACCTACTTTTGCGCTGCTTATCTTCTACTCCTTACCATCGTCCAAATTGTTAAATTTGAACCCTATAGCTTTAGCCGTTCGAGAGATATTCACCGGGGTCCGTAAATTTGAATCTAGGTCACATTAACCGGGTCACGCCCCTTTGACCTAGTTTTTGCATGCCGTCAAACTTACTCCTCGTAGACGATGCACACACCAAATTTGAAGTCTCTAGCTTTAGCCGTTCCAGAGATATCTGGGTCCGTATATTTAAAATTTGGGCGTCGTCCGCCATCTTGGATTCGATTCTTAGTGGGTTTTCACAATTCCGCAGCTTTCCTGCAGCCACAGAGTAGGCCTACCATCTTATGAAATTTGAACGTAATCTGTCCACGTGCAGCTGAGTTAGAGCGATGTAACCGTTTTTCCAATTGTCGCATCTTAGGTGCCCTAATTGGGCAAATGGATCTCAAAGTTGGGGGCCCTAGCTGCACGGGGTCTGCGGCAGATGAGAGCCCAGACATCGGCGTTATGCACTCACACTATTGTTTCAGATTTTTGATTTTTTTGCCCCATTTTTAAATCACAGCGCTTGGAATGCGAGTGGAATCGAAAAACGGGGCAAAATTTCGCACTTTTGACCCCCTGTGAAAAATAGGGGAGGGCTGGTGAAGATGTCTATACGAATTATTCGTGCCACACGTAAATTATAACGAAAGGGAAGTCGTTTCATGCAAGGGAGGCGGGAAAGGGAAAGGAGGAAGAGGTGACGGGAAAGGAAGGGTGGAGACGAGGAGGGTAGCTGGAGCAACAACTTAACAGACTTAAACCGCGACAATGCCTCGCTCATCTGGTGCTGACTTTAGCTGTATAGGCCTACAGGGTAGGGACTCTTAAAGTCTTAACTTCGTTGCTCGTATTACGTTTACGCCAAGTAGGCCTACAAGTTGTGCAACAATCAGTTTCTACGATACAGCATATCATTCGTATGATCGTCCCAGTCCAACGTATTGAAAAATTTTATTACCGAGTAACTTGAATGTACATTGTAAGTGCATTGATACGACAATCGTTCACAATAATGT
>Ga0126335_1003081_pt1 | contig 10251 bp, 9 predicted proteins | sample OlaspJWI45metaG_FD_108409 | JGI IMG/M metagenome (GOLD analysis project Ga0126335, IMG submission 108409) | Marine gutless worms symbiont microbial communities from Oahu, Hawaii - Olavius sp. 1 OAHU.JWI-45 metaG | ecosystem: Host-associated > Annelida > Digestive system > Unclassified | place... | reverse complement strand
GCCTTCTGCCTTAGCATAGGGCTGTGCTGCGTTCAGGCTGGGTTTCCTCACCTCCTGTCTTCTGGATTTTTATGGAGCAGGGGAAGATAATGGAGGCAGAGGTACCGACAGTCCGGGTGGGCGTCACCCCAACCGGACTAAACATAGCAACATAGGGAGAATACTGTTATATCTTACCAAATAAACTATGTCAAATCAACATTTTTAAAACTATTTTTAATTGATAACAAAAGATACAAGTACCACATGAGTAGGCAGTCGGTTCCATACAGTAATAACACGAACTGGAAAGGCATGTGCACTGTGTCTACCCGTAAAAACCACAAAAGCAAGTGTATCAGCAGTGGGCCAGAAACGTACATTACACCATATACAAAATGCCTGTAAATAACTACAGCTATAAAAACACTAACTAGTATAACTGAACTATAACAACTGTTTATCACAGAACTATAAAGTAAAGCCACTTGCACAGCAATCACGATAAGCTGTGATGGCAACAAAACAGAAATATGACTGCAAGTGCAGAAAAAAGATAGCAAAACATGGCTAATTGACACTTGAAAAAATATATCAATAGACTCATTATAAAATACTGAAATAATGCATCTCAATTTTGTGCAATACAACAGACTTAATAAACTGACTGCAACCATGATTTCAAAACTTAGGTTCTTAATGTTTCACGCTACCATGTCATAAATACGGCAAAATTCCTTCTCAGGGTTTCTAACAACAGTACTGCCTGTGCTAAATTCTTGGCTTATTAAAGCTCCAGCCAGGTGAAAAAATGCCCAAATCACAACCAGTTACAGGTAAACCGTAGCAAAAGAGCAATTACTTTCTAGATGGAAATAGTTTCAGTGACAATTCTGTTACTACAGTGACAAATATAACAAAATGCCAAAATGCATGCTTCACAAAAATAATATCTTATAAAATGCAGAAAACAAGTATAGAAAATAACGATGGGCTATATCGAAATTACAGTTGTATTTGTATTACCAATAATTTGAAATTGTGGGTACTATCTACTAGTTATAGCAGAAACATTTACTGGATTCAGCAATGATAATCGTATTACTATAATTCAACTGCACAGAAAAGAAATTAAGTCGAAATAGCCAATATTTTCTAAAAGCAGCATATTATTAGCACTGTGGATATAATACACTGACGCATAATGGGCACACAGTTAAGCCATCTCCTTCTCAAAAGTTAGAAACGGAAAAGCTCTTCCATTTTGCTCAATAGCAAGACAACAACTGCACTCATCGGATAACACATGTCTATTGTGTTTTCATGGGCAGCTACTAGCTGTCGGATCTAATCTGCATTCTTTGCAATGACGTTTTTGTGTCGAGAATGCTTGGCTGAGTTGCAGATGAGTTGTGTTACAACATACGCTGTCTCGCCGTTCTCACGTCCAACCATCTTCTCCAGCTTCCTGTCAATGACAACGACATAGAATGTGCTTCCCCTTCCCCCTCGCCGTGGGGGAATCAGGACCCCCATCTAACACAATGTTCCTTGGGCCCCCAAGAGTCTTCGCTCAAAGCAGGACCTCAATCCGTTCAGCCGTTTTTGCACAGCAGAGCCAAGTGAAGCCATGTGACAGATTGACAGACAGTAGCAATAGCCTGCATCTCATGCATTCAATGCAGCTTAATAATAATAACAGGACCTCAGTGTTTACAGTGCTGTCATCATTACTATGTCATTGCAAGAGCTCACTTGGTTTGACAATGTAGTTGGCGCCAGGTGGCTGACAACCTTCAGACCAATCAACTTCGGCTGTGAGTCTGCCTGTAGGCTGCCATTCGCCGCACTTACCATCACCATTTGGTTACCATCACTTAGCCAGAAGGCTGATACTCATTGTATTGTCACATGGAGGATAGATGGCTGAGTCGACCTTGTTGGTTGGTTACATACCCAGACGGTTTCCTGCTTGGAGACGGTCAGCTGTCCACATTTGAAATGGCCTAAAAATCAGGCTTTTGTGTAGTTTCTCTCACTGCATACATAGACAGTGAATGTATTTTATGCAGAATATATTTGACAGTATTACACTGCCTGAGTATGATGTGCAACAAAAAGCACTGTAGTGCAGTACCTCATTTCTGGCACACCATTACGCTCACAGTATCTTTGCACTTTGTCAAACTTCTCCTTTCCAAGAACTTCCATACACTGGCTACAAGCACAAAACAGAAATGCATATACTCTTTCACCACACACACACACACGTCTACTTCGAAACCAACACATTTCAAACTTTTACTGATTACAAAATGTGTAGCTATTCATTATATCAAAGCACTGCACATTGCAGCAATTATCACACAAGTTATGGCTTGAATCACTTAACTAAGAAGTTTTCTCCATGTTCTCTCCACTGATCATGCAAACGCCGTCAAGAAATTTTTTTTATTCATTTTATTCTGTTATTCATTTATTTCAGTTTACGTCGATCTGTTTACCCGTGTTTGTGCGGGTCAACCCTTAGCTGTCTGGCACGTAACTATTAGCAACGGTGTAACTGTACATGTATAACTCACTGTCGGATGAGACTGCCAGTCTTTGGGCGCTGATAGGAATCCAAGACGGGCTCGTCAACCACTTCACATCTCTCCAGTTCACTGCAGGCTTCCTTAGCAGCATTCACCACTTCATCCAACTGCTGCATGCATGTACATACACAGCAAACAAATGTCCCAAATCAGAACAATGAAACATCCACTGAGAACAGATGGGGAGACTCAGTAATGTTAGTCACTTCAATTTACTTTATTTTCAACGAATAAAACTATTATACTGATGCAAAAAGCTTAAGTTTTACTCCACTGCCAAACAAAGATTATGTTCTTATTTGATTGTATTTCTCCAAATAGTTTCAATTTATATTTAAATTCTGTGTCTGCAACATCAAACTTATACACAAGGCTACAAGCTACACAACATAAACCAAAAGTAACATTTAGAACTCAATTTAACCGACACATTTAATGCTGATAATAGCTAATGGAGCAAGCCAGTTAAGAAGTGGTGAAGGAAATGCCAGAATTTTCATTCAGAAAATAATTCTCTTTCTTGTTCTCATTCCTAATACATCACTGATGCATAGGTATCATTCGTTCACTTACCTCTTCAACCTCAGATAAAACATCTTCTTCTTCATCACTCTCGTCGTTGTCGTCATCATCATCATCACCATCACCATCATTGTCATCGCCGTCATCGTCATTTGCCTCGTGACATTCACGCAACTCTTCATCTATTTCTGCCGTTTCTGCACATGACACAACTTAATAAATAAACTACTAACTAGCTTTTTAGAAAGTAGCACTATCATTCACTGTGCACATAAATTATGCATTAGTATGTTAACACCGACAGCAATGCTGTTTATGCTGCTGTCAGATCAGATGTACGATACAATGTGATATGTAAACAGTTAAGGCCAACTCAAAAACTGATGAGTAACCAGCTTTGTCTGAGATAGACTACACAACTGGGACTGCTGACTGCTAAATGAGTGTGTTGCTATCACTGACATTCTAAACTTAAACGCGACATAGGCGCATGCACCACAGGGTCGGGGGGGGGGGGGTGAGTTTTGAAACGTTAGGGGAGGGTAGAAAGCCCAATTAACAAAGATTTTTGTCAATGAACTTTTCGTGCAGACAAATATCAAATAGTTACTTTATTTTCTACTCTAAAATTCTGCATCTGTTGATAGGGAGAAAGGATCGGAGTCAAACAGTGCCATGAGTAATTACTTCGACGTCTGCAAATCAGTACACAGATCGACACACGAGCGTCGCTCAGGGACGTTCTCGTGCGGCAGATGAGCTGCTAATGGCTTTATTAACCCAGCTAGGCTGTAGCACTCTGCCAGCCTTTACAGTTAACACAAGAGTGAGTAGATGACACGACACCATCCATGCATGGTGTATATACACAGGGCTCCGTGGCAGACGTAAGCATATGAGATAAGCAGTGGCGGCACCAGGACGTCAATGCAGCCAGGTCATTTCCTGGTCACTAAGGTCAGTTAAGGCAGGTCATCTGGTGTGAAGCAGTGAAGTTCCAAATGACCGAAGCCTGAGTACCAATTGTATTTCCCAGCCAAAGCCAAAGGGTCGAAAAACGAGGCCTTATTACCAACAGCAGTCATGAGATCAGGGCTGGGTTACAGTATTTGTGGTGTATACCCGTAGGCGACTTACACTTCAAACACTTAGGCCCCATATTACGATTATGCTATTGTCCCTACCCCCATTTGCAGTCAGGGGTATCATTCAGCAGGAGTAGCACCGTGGTTTAGTAGCCTCAGTGGAGAGATAAAAAAGAAAAAATAGACGACTCACTTTTTGGTTACTAGTGGGAGTGGGCGGCTGTGAATTTCTTTGTCATAGCTTCAGGGGGTCCTCTGGGCTGCAGGCCTTTTAGCCTGATGGTTAATACAGGGCTGCTAGAAATGTAGGGACTAGTGAGCGCTATAGCCTATGTTGACCGACGGGGTCAAGAAGTTTTTGTGCATTTCTACGACAACCGGAGGCCCTTCTGAGTGCATAGGAAGACCAGGAGATTAAGAAACGAACACATTCAGCCAGCTCAGTAGGGCAAAAGTCAGGGAGCCAGCCAGGGTGGGAGTCTTTCAGTCAGGTCATTTGACCTGACGTGCCAAGGCATAGCATCGCCACAGGAGATAAGCCAATTGACTCAGTCACATCATTCTGTTTCTCATGTCATTTGTGAGAAGGGCTCGAGCAACGTGCCTCCGTTGCCATGGGCAGTCAGTTTGTCGCTAGCCGTTGTGTGATGAACTGAACATGATATGCCAATCAAGTATCATGGCATTCTGTAAGTGGCCGAAATGCTCCGACTCTGAGATGTTCCATCATTTCCAATGCAAACTCCAAAAATTTTTCTAGGCACAGCCCCTTCTCAGATCCCAGATCCCACTGCTCAACTTGGACCCCCAATTTTGAAACATGGATGTGCCTATGAAAAGCAACATGACTTGGTGTAGAAGCTGGTCAATCACTAAATTATCCCACAAAATTCTAGACTGTCAGCACTGCTGTATGTAGGTATATACTGAAAAACTTACCACTGAGAAGTGCAAAAGTTGATCGCAAACTATGGCAACCAGCATTGCCAAGTTCTTCTGGTATTTCTGCTATACAGTAAAAACAAACATGACAACAGTTTAGTCAAAAGTTGCGGCAAAAGCAAAAGTAATAATAACGTGTTCCAAATAATATTATAGATAAGTTACTTATTAAAATGAAACTACTGAGGAAAAAAAATAATACAATGCAATGGACAGTGTCATATAAAAACAGACTGGTATATGTACAACAATTAGCAACTCTCACAAACTATACAAGTAGCCAAAGTAATTTGGCAAAGGCCACATCGAATCCCCTTTCCCTCGCCGTTGACCACGTAGGAATGGGGATCCCATCCAGTACAATGTTTCTTGAGTCCCCAAAAGTCTATGCCCCAAACAGACGTCAATCCGTTCACCCGTTTTCACAGAGACACGCGTGTGACAGAAAGACAGACTGACTGACAGATAAGATTTGTCAACTAAATACAATAAGAAATATGACCTTCATCGACATCAGAAGGTTCATCAAAGTCGTCTGAATAATTGCAGTTGGTAGAACCATAACGCCTGCTGCCAGACGACATGTGACTACGTTCGCTGAGAGATGACGTCCGACTGCGCAGGTCAGCGGACGATGCTCGGCTAGATTGGCCTGAGAGAGCCGGACTGTATGCAACAGTCAACAGCCGACTGTGAGACACACTGTCAGCTGATAATGTCCTCTCGACATGTCGCTTCCTTGGACACTTCGGTGAACCAAATATGATACTGTCATCCTGCTGAATCATCAGCGTGTTGTTCATGACAACTTTTGGTGTACGTAGCAGTGGTCCATCAACGCGGTGTAGTTTTACTGGCTCGTGATTTGGCATGTCATACTGCTCGCATGTCTCAGACATTTCTATGCGGATTGTTGGAACTGGCAGAGAGACTGGTGCTAGAGTTACGTTACTATCTTGATGACAGTTCTCTCTTGTTACGTTCTTGCATGAAGTATCTTCTGCAACAGTCAGAAAAATGTTATAAAACTATCAACACTACAAATAAGCTTATATGGACAATAACAGACATACTTATGTTACAACAAACAGGAAGCCAAAGTGATTTGGCAAAGGCTGCACCGAATGACCCCACATGACAGACTGACGGATTGGCGGACAGACACTGTGCACATCGGTAACAATAGTCAGCACCTCATGCATTCGATGCAGCCTAAAAATAATGACAGAAACTTCACAAAACTAGTAAAACTGAAATTACATTTTTATAAGATTTTATAACAGTTACTTCTGGTCGGATTATTGCTTTACTGCTTTCACAGTAAGAACTGTACAGTCTACAACGTTTTGTCTGTTATAAAATGGAACATTAGAGCAGATATGCCACGTTGTTCACACCAATCTGACAATATAGCTAGATAAAACTAAACTAGGAAAGCACAGAACGAAAATTTACCATTAGAATTATCAGGACTGGCCAGGTTAGACCTAATGCTGCTGCAAGATGTTGCTCGTTTACTCGGAGAACCCGATGTACTTCTCACTGCCATGGAACTGTAGCAAATTCATCACAACGACAGAAGCTGTCAACATTAACTCAGCAGTGCAGAAAACAATCATATTATAACTGACACTTGTCCATCCTCCCACACGGGCCTATATGGCAGCTCTAATCTCTGTTTATTTAGCCACATATCAGCCATATGCTGCAAGACCACAGTCTGTATTGGGAAAGCTTAGAAGTTAGAACTAAACTGATGCTGCTAATAATCATAGTACAGCCGAAACACATTTATTATTAGATAGCCCCACAAAAAATTGTGCAGAAAAATTCAAACAAGAGGCCACAGGCATTTGGCTAAAACTGCACTGAATGACCCCGAGAACACGGTACGCGGCATACATTGCATGTGCCGCCGCCAATTTAAGCCATGTGACAGACAGACGGACAGACAGGCACCGCAAACATTGGTACGAATAGTCAGCACCTCATGCATTTGATGCAGTCTAAAAATTGCACAAAAATTTATAAAAAAATAGCGCTAAAATTGACAAAAGTTACACCAAAGTTGCAGGCACGTTTTACAGTTGTTGTGTATAAATATGGCTAGGATTTTGATTAGGTAAAAATATGCAATAAAAGAGAAGTGGTTTGTGTCTCTTAGCACACTTTGGTTTAGATGAATTAGTTTTTTGCATTAACTGCCTCACTAAACTGATGTCGGGCCTGTAGGGGTGTAGATGGTGTTGTACCAATATATGTATTATCGGTTTAACATTTTGCTTTTGACAGGCCAACTGCGCGGTGGATTACTAGAACTAAATTACAAAACTAATTTTACATGCTGTGTACGCCTAGCTGACACATGCAGCACATCTACATTACGCCTATTGGACCTGTGGACTATTAGGTAATTACGTAACGCACAGCACCCCACCCACTCTAGTGCTTGTCACCGGCATCACGTCTCCGACCTGTGGACTATTAGGTAATTACGTAACGCACAGCACCCCACCCACTCTAGTGCTTGTCACCGGCATCACATCTCCCAGTTAGCTGTGTCATCAGCCTCACGTGCCTCACCGACATGGCTCAGCACGACTGCTCAAGACTAACCAAAGTAGCCAAACCTGTGAAAAAATAGCACTCAAATGCAAAAATTGTGTGATCATGGGAAAAAGTAAAAATTGCACAAAAAACGTGCTGCACAAGATCGCGATTTTCTGGTGGGACTAAATAGAACTATATAGCCGTAGTACTTTTATGACCCTAGTACTTTACAATATGGCTGTCAAGGCGTTAAATTTTTTAAGCGTGTTCATGCATGTGTTAATGTTTTATTTGCACATTAATGCAATTTGGAAGCATGCTGTATTAGTGTACACTTATGTTGTTCCTGTTGCAGCAAAGGCCTGAAATCTGCAACTGTTATGTATATTGCTATTGCACAGCAGTGGTTATTGGTGTCATTAACCATATGGCCCGCATGTGGATGGCTCACACTGACAGACAGCAGTCTCACTTAGTACAGCCCGGTCCCCTTAGTACGGCAATTAACTGTCCGTGTCCATGGCGTCCCGGCATATTTTAATTTTAGACTGGTGTGTGTGTGTGTATGTGTGTGTGTGTCGATTTTGCCAAGTTTGCAGTGATAATTTTTGTAGATTCTTTATCAGTGCGTTAATATTTTTTACAGCATTAATTTTTGTAATTACGATTAATTTTCTAATGCATTCATTCTCGCGTTAACTCGACAGCCCTACTTTATAACAGTAGCAATACTGAAACTTACCTCAAACATGAAGCTGTACAAGCTCGCGGTGATCGCTGCTTTGAAGCGGATGTACGTCGTTGGCACTCAAGTACATTTTCTTTCTCATCAATGAATTTCACCAATTCTCTCATCACATACGGCATCTTCAGTATCGTACGAGCACTACCCAATAACAACATAACTGGCTGCCACTGTGGTAACAAGACAAATACTGCAATGAAATGCAGTCAGCTGGCATTTGATACAGTAATACTGTAACAAAAAAGTTTGCACCAGATACTTGAAACTTAAAAATAAATATCTCAAAATCCTTTACATACATTACTTGACGAAAAACCATAAAAATCACCAAATACATAATAACATTAGATATTTTACTTGTATGCCCACTAAATTACAATGCAACTTTTATTTGTTATTTTGGTATTTATGAGAATCTCAACATAAATGTGAAAAGTTTTTATTTTTTTGGTGTTTGCTGCACCAAAAAAGTAAAAACTAGTACTAGTAAAATATCTATCTTAGGCCACACAAATGCTATTAAGACAGACAGAGATGTGTATTTAAGTATTAAGCAGTAATTAATATTCTATGTGACATCATCACTGACGTAGCACGGTAGCACGGTAGCAGATGTAAATATGACAACTCATATGTTAACAAGTAATGTTAGAACATTAATTCAAGCTTTGCGAGTTGAAAAAGAACAGGGAAAACTTAGATGATGAAAGAATTTCCTTCGAGACAATGGAAACGCAGTGCTTTAAACGATTTGGTTGACAAAAGTGGCAACGCTGACAAACAGCCAGGTAGTGGCCAACTTCAGTCTGTTTGTATGTCAAACAACGTTGCCATCGTTGCATTTTTCATGTACTGGATTTTATGTAACAAAAAATTGGCTGCCAAATAGCTCAGATTTAAATGCACTGGAATTCGATCTAGAGAGTGCTAACCATCCCATCACATTCGAGACATCTGAAAGAAGAAGTCCTGCAAACCTGCTAAAAGCAGATTGCAAAAGACTGTCTCTCGTCATTGCAGTCAGTTGAAGACACACACTGAGCACTACTTTGACTAACGTTCTTGGTGGTACACGTACATTATCATTCTTCTGTGGTTTGTTGTAGAAATACAGAGTTAAGACAACAACATTAAATAGTCCAGTTTATTTGGTGCCACTCTGTAGATCATCATATGACAAAGGCTGATAAGTTCACACCTCGGTCGTTGATTTGGGTCCAGATGCAAAATGTCCTTCGCCAACTGATGGAGATCTTCTGAATAGCAGTCAGGTAACGGCTTTTATCCAACGTTTTTCCGCAAATACAAAAAAATAACAAATATGCAAATATACAATTTTTTTACTTCCTTGAGCTAAGTGTTTGTATGTTTACATAATACAATTATGCATATATCTATTTTGTGCACAAGATAAAGATCAATATATTAAAATATATAAAAAAATATTATCATCATCATCATCATTAATAACAAAACCTTTGCAAGGTGCACAATGCCAGCAGTCAGACTCCATAAGAGGCAGTGCCACGTTCACTGTATGTGAGCAGCATTAATAAAGTAACGTAATGCAAAATGTGCAATGTGTATAGTTGTATATGTACATCTAATGTGATGGACGCACTAATACTGGATCAACTGTGTGAAAGTACGTTTTTGAGTGGCATTTAAAAGTAACAATACTCATGAAGACATGTACAGCGAGAGGTAATCCGTGCCAGTCTGCAGGATTTGAGTCAAAGAAACATCATTCACCATATTCAGTAAAAAATCACGGATATGGTTAGCGATATGCAGCAACTGCGATATGCAGAATGCCTACACAGTTTCACTAGTG
>Ga0126335_1003080_pt1 | contig 10251 bp, 7 predicted proteins | sample OlaspJWI45metaG_FD_108409 | JGI IMG/M metagenome (GOLD analysis project Ga0126335, IMG submission 108409) | Marine gutless worms symbiont microbial communities from Oahu, Hawaii - Olavius sp. 1 OAHU.JWI-45 metaG | ecosystem: Host-associated > Annelida > Digestive system > Unclassified | place... | reverse complement strand
CATTGTGACTGTGTGCAGTGGCGTAGCAATGGGGTGGGCAGGGTGGGCAAAGTCCAGGGGGCCCCCGAGTGAAGGGGCCCCCGAGTTCCAGTTCCAGGGACAAAGTTACCAAGAGGAGGAGAGGTAAGGACAGAGTGGAATGGGGAAGGGGCCCTTGGAGGGCTGTCTTTGCATTTTTGCCTAGGGGCCCCCGAGTTCCAAGTTATGCCACTGTGTGAAGTCTACATGAAAAAAATCTGATGCATAAGATTATATTCAGATTTTGAACAGATTTGCCGCCCTGTTTCAATTTTTTTTGTCGCATTCTACTAGCTACAAGACTGCTCCAGTGCCTACTTATCACCGACCGACCACTGCTGTATTAATAGTGTCGAAGCTGTTCATACGGTGATCAGATGCACTTATGCATTTGCCACCATTGTTTTCCGGCTGCCGAATAAATAGCATCATGGTTGTTATTCCGGTGACTGAAGGAATATCACCCGCCACTCCGTTGTAGTTATATTTCCGACTGCCGGATAAATATCTGGTTAGTTATTCTTACAGTGACCAGATGAATATGATGGGCAGAGAAGAAAACTAACTAATTTTTTATATGGAATGTTACTGCTATTATTCATGTATCTTACAAAACATATACAATATATTTTAAATTACATAATAGACCCACTACTTGGAATAGAATGCCACATGGAATGTGAGATAACCTACACGATCTTCAAGTTGGCATTTGTTTTCTAAGATGATGAAGACATCTAGTCTGCTTGTAGAACAACATCTCTTGTGACACCGATTTTGCAATGCATCACTGTTTGTAATTATTTTACAATCAGTTGATGCAAAGAACTGAATAGAATGTCGGCTAAAAGAAGCAGTCAAAGGAGTTTGAACTCTGTTCTAGGTATGGAACCTCATATGCATTATATGTGTTATTTTACTATGCATACTTGAATTATAGACCTATAGTCCTGTTATTAGTGTACAAATGTCGAAACAGTTACTTAGTTTTCATATGAGCAAGTCTTCTATGATCTAAGATACCTGTTACTGTGCTAAATCTACTGTAAAAATGATTATAGTACACACACTTGTATAATTTGCACCCGTTCTACACAACTGGTTCAGATTTATTTACTGATGCAAAGTGCTTTGCTTAGCGAGTTTAACTCATTCCATTGTACATTTTTTCGTAAAAACAACGAGACTCTGGACTTACTTTCTTACATAGGGACAATGTTTTTACTTGGTCCGTTCCAGTGTTACACAGATCTGTTATTATGAGCCGGCACGTTGTTTGTTTAGGCCTATAGAAAAATACTATAAAAATGTGTAATAAAAAGCGTATATTTGGTACCCTAATGATTGTTTGGCGAGAATAATCGTTTATATATGGCTAAATATAGATATAGTGTGCATCAAAACTGTTTTGGATTATTATTATTTTTTAGTTTACATGTATAATATGCACCCTGACTAGTGGGCCTCTACTTTTGGTACTGATTGTGGGTATTATAATCAGACTTCTATGGTAATTGTAACATTTGTATTATTTTTTTGATTATGATTATTATCATCATTGTCATCATCATAATCATCACAATCAGAAATTGTACACAAGATGCAGAAAAATCCATGTTTAACAGCAGTACTGGTAAATGACTGACTTGGAATATATGGATTGTTTTTATTCTAACATAACTTTCCAAAAACGTTCAGTTTGTGGAGATGTTTTTAACGATATTGTTACTCTGTTGATTCTCATGTGTAGCTGTAAATGTTGACAGGTGTTCCTACAGTCTGCCGACGTCAGACCGACACTCTGCATGTTGCACAGCTGTGGTCTGCCATAGAGCACATTCGTGACACACGACAAGTTGCCAACTTTGACCGCATTTCACATTGGCTACAGCGAGAGCATGATGTGCTGGAATGTGAGACAAAGAAATTGTTGCGGTTTGCGACCAAGGAACAACTGATCCAGAAATACCAGTCCGTGACTAGAAAAGGCGACAATGCGGGCACGTGGCAGAATGGCTACCGAATTCCAGATGTTGAGCTTGACTTCGTATGTGTAACTTGCTTTAGCCTTTCTCATTGCAGTGAGAGTTTTCATCTTCTAATGATAGCATTTAATCAGTATATTAATATTACCTCTTTAGAATTTAATTGCCTTTCATGTTTGTATTTTGCGTGATGTAAAAAAAATGTTTATTCATATATACAGCACGTTGATGGGTGATTGTTACATTTCGTGTATGGAGTGGGATGTCTTTTTACTCAAGTCTCTGTAGCAGTACCATTTGTTGCATCACTAACTAAAATACTACATTCCTATTGGTCCAACTTCAGTCACTTGATGTTAGATATAATCGGCTATCTCACTCTCTGAGGCACTATCGTTGGACATAATACGTCAAATGTTAGACATATTTGAGTGTCCAACGGTAAAAATGTGATAGTTCACTTCAAGCGCTGGGCGGATGTGGTGTAAAATCATTTGCTAATCGTTTTTCATTTTTTTGAAAGCATACAACCAAGTTGTCGATAAAATATTATTTATTTTCATGAAAATTATGACAAAATGCTTCGCCCTCGTGTGACATTTCAGCTTCGGGACATATATATTAGCATGTCTCACTGGCCATCATGTTTCATTTGTAACATGTACAATGTAACAGCCCCCTGTCAAGGTTAGTGTATCAAACATCTTATTGCTGTATGCTGCTATTGGTGCCTGTGTCTCCTCCACCAAGGGGTTAACGGAATAATTTATTATTAGCAGTAGTTGGATCAGAAATTTAACATGATACATGATTAATGGATTTTTGTTTAAATTATATATTTATGTTGCATTTAAGTGCCAGTCGCCTGTGGTCAGCAAGGAGCAGCCATACAGCTCGTGCTTGCTGTGCACTGATGATGATGTTACTGTGTTTGTAGAAAGTTGGCAGTCATGACTGGTACTGTTTTGAGTGTCATCATGGCGGATCAGTCTTTCATTGTTCAAAATGTTGGCGAGTTTATCATCCAGAGTGCTTCTCTCCTGCAAGCTGTGTTAAAAATTCTGTTTTTACTTGCCAGCTTTGTCAGGTTTGCCCGATTAATATAATATACATAATTACTGTCAGCTGCTTAGGCACAGCTTCATTTTCTGTAGAATAAGAGTCTTTAGACAGAATATGTGTAACTTAAATTATGAATCTCATGCAGAATTGTCATTGTTGCATATTGATTAACTTGGGGCTTTATGACAGATGAGGAGATATGTGATAGTCTGCCTCAGTTATACCGCAGCACCAGCCGCCACGTGCTGCAGTTCAGTGGTGCTGCCACAGTGCCACTGCTGTGTTAAGTGTCTGGTAGATGTAGTTCAGTGATGGGCAAAGTTAACTGAAAGTTCCTAACTACTAGTTTAACCATTTGAATGAAGTTGCTTGGTTCATTTAATTCTATTGAATCAGTTTAGATAAAATGCAACTTTAACTCACATTTAGTTTGTACATTTGTTTTTATACTTCCAGTAAATTTTAAGTCAAACTAAAATACTGCCCGTCATTGACTAGATTAAGCCTCAGGGACAGGACAGCAGAGACAGCATGTGGCACCCTACCTTTAGTCCCTCACATACTGACCCGGTGTCCAGGCACCTATACAAGGTATAGTGGTTTGCATTCAGTATCTACTGTCGACTTTCTGACGCAGTTGACCTTTGTGTTTCGACGTATACTGGGAACTGGGAAGTTGTCAGCACCTACTGCTCATCTGTTATACACAAACAGAGCACGGGAGAGCTGAAGATGGGCACTGCACTGAGATTGCAGCAACAGGCCACTCTAGGTCCTTCACTGTGTCACTGTGTGCCATCCTTCCTACTCCTTCTGGCTAGACAGAGTAGCACTTCTTTTGACAAATTCCCACGGATGAGAGAGAGAGAGAGAGAGAGAGAGAGAGAGAGAGAGAGACCGACATTGTCTGACAGACAGAACAGTAGAGATCAGTATACAGTGTGACCAGAGCAAGCTGCACTCACCACCGGCAACCTCCTGCTGCGTGCTTACTACTATAGTTGTTTATGACAGTCGCTCTCATCACTTCTAATCATTTCCCTGTGAACGCAGACATGCAGACATCGGCATACTTCTAAGACGAAGATGGCACCACTGCATGCATACAATGGCCACAGAGGCAGCAGAGACGACACAGTATGTCCAATAATAGGTCTGTTGCCAGTCGTTTTAGCAACTGTCCCCACTTTCAGACAAGCCACCTGGACATAGTTGACCAAATGGTGGGCATAATATCGCAAGTAGGGGAGAAGAGGAGATGTAGATACCACTGGTGCTGGCGCTGGTATGGGTCACTGGCGTCTGTAGACACCGACGGACATAGGCTTGATTAGCAGATTCAGTATGACCTAAAACCATGCCTCAGATGCTAAAACTGAGGTTTCAGTTTTGGATAAAACTGAAACCTCAATTTTGTTTAGCATCTGAGGCATGGTTTTAGGTCATAACAAAATACCACGGTTTCGGTGTCGGTTTTAAAACTGTTGTAAACCCTAGCTGTGTTTGGAACCACGCTGCTCCATTACATCTACTAGTATAAATAAGCTGCCTATCAGCCACTGGCAATGTTTACTATGTTTATGTACTAAAAACGCAGTTTATATCGCTGTTCTGTTGTTTAACTATGATTTATGAGCACATAACAGCATTGCACACCTATGTTGTTTGTAAACAGCACCATAGATTGCATACAACACTGAATAAAATAAATGAAGCGCATGATTTTGGGCACATACCAAGTCAAAACAGGTTATTTTCGCACTACACATTCAATGCAGTGCAATCGGGGTTGGAAAAACGTGGGCAAAGATTTTAGGTTTCAAGGTTTATGTAAGATCTTTGTGTATTAAGGAACGAAGTGATGCCAGAGAACATGGTACATGAATGACATATCATTCCAATCAGAGAGGAAATGTCAATGGCATCGGCAGGAATTCATGGAGGGGTGTCTCTACTTTCCTTCCCTTCCTTCCCATTTCCACCTTCTCGCTCCCCTTTCCTCTTCCTCCCCTACCCTTTCCTTCCTTTACTTCTCCCTCTCCTTAGAAGTAGTATTTACCTTGGGAGTGCTGTAAGCTCCCCCATTCAGTGGGGTAGCCCCGGCCGAAAATGAATTTTGTGCACTCTAGACTCTAGAGCTGTCAAAAAGCCACTTGTGGCAATCATTTTGAGTATTCTGAAGTGCATGTTTTACAGTAGATCGATCAAAATTTAGCACAAATTAACATGACCAAAAATGCAAATGCCATTACGTGAAATGAAAAACTAGACTAGACCTCAGCTGAGGGGGTGTTCTGACACCCCATCACCCCACCCTGAGAAATGTCACAAAATTAGGCCTACAATGCTGTTTGTTTTAGTTTTACTTTTCTTTTTACTTTTAAAATTGTCTGTGTATACGAATCATAACCCACGTCTAACACAATATTTCATGGGCCTCCAGGAGTGTTCGCCCCAAACAGCATCTTGATCTGTTCCGCCATTTTTGTGCAGTGAAGCCAAGATGAGCCACATGGCCAACAGACTGATAGACAGATGCTGTGAACATCGGTAAGAATAGACTGCATCTCATGCATTTGATGCAGCCTAAAAATGCTCCGCACTGTGGTTCATGGATGGTGAAATAACCTGGGTGGGTCGGTGACTGTTTTTTCTCCTAATGATATTTCAGGACTGAGAGCGACTAAGAACGTCAAATTTGGCACAAAGGTGGCATCTAGTATGAGGATGATGTGCACACTTAGATTTCTGAAAAAAGTTTTCTATTTGTGCCAAAATTTGCAACAAAAAATGCCAAAATAGTCCAACAACTGGCAAACAGTAAAAACGCCAATTCTTTTCCACTCGCGCGGTGGCGCCACATATATGCAGAAACAGCGTGTAGCTGGTGCCACTGTGCAAGTGGATTCCCAATATGGTGCCTCAGACAGTGCATAGCACTGAGTACCTGTGACAATAGTCACCTTACTTGTAATTTTGTGTATGTGCAGAAAGAACGATCCCAAGAATTGAGAATTCCATCGAAGGAGTTGAATCGTTATGCAAATTTTGTTATTGAACGCCTGAAAGAAAAGGTGCGTAGTAATCCGTGCGGTAAGTTTTGTGTATGGCTGTTGATGTTGGTGTTTGCAGTTATTGACTGAGTAGGCTGTTCCCAAATGACATATATCTAGTGGGATGCCATGCCGTACTGTTATTTGCTTTCATATATTGCAATATACCATCTCTGCAACATCACTTCTGCTTTGGACAGCTCAAGCAAGAGCTGAAAACATTCATATTTGAAGACTGGCATTCTGTTTTGATATGTAGTGCCTTACAAAACGTCTTACTTACTCACAGCTGTTGTTAATGTGTTTAGTCTGGGGCTCTTTACCAGCTGCAAGGAAGTGTCAACAACCAGCTCAAGATGCGGTACTTTATTCACCAGCACATTGATCTTGAGGTGATGGAGTTTAAGGCATCGTCCGGTCGATACAAGTCACTGGAGGAGTTGCGTGGTGATGCTGCAACACTGTTCCACAATGTGATGCTCTGTTTTGAAGGTAGATTTTAGTCTCTTTTATTTGCAGATAGTACTTGAGATTTATATTTTATCTCCTATAGTTTTATGTTTTTAAGACAGTTGTTCAAATGAATCAGGGAAGAAATAAAGAATTTTTAAAACTTATGAATGATTTGTCATAGTTATTAATACTTTGTGGATTATTCTTGACCTGCAAGATGCAGCATCGGTGGATAGTTAAAGCACTTATTAATAAGAAGAAAGGCCCATTGGCTATTACTCTTTGAACTTTATGAGTCAATGTATACTATTCACCCTATTCAGTCAGTATTCATGACTCATAAGCCTAGTACACTGGCAATCTTAGACATAGGGTCTGTAGAACTCACCATTTCTTCCCTAGTTGAGTGGGCACCACTCCACTAGTACTCATTTTGCCTGCCACAGCAGGATTACCATGTTGAGGTGGCTGATTGAATACCAAGATAGTGTGAACGTGACTTGAACTCATGAATTTTACCCATCCCTGTACTAGCCGAGACCGTTGTAGGGCAACTGCATTGAGACATGCTACCACTATAGCTGTAGCAGGAGAGGTTCAATGTAGCATAGCGGACTGATGGCTGTAATCTGCATGTGTGTGTTTGTAGAGTCCAACAAGGTAGCAGTGATGGCAAAGACAATGCTTACAGACTGCGATTATGAAGTAAGTTGCATACAAGTACACATTTGGTGTTGCACGGTGTGATTTCGTGCAATAAAACACACATCAGAAATTATCGTGTGCCATTATGCTGCTTGGTTATGAAGTGGCAGTGAGCAAATGATATTGCTGAATTTTTCGTATTGGCTGTATTTAAATATTTTATCTTATGGGCTAAAATGAAGTAAATTATGAAAGTATTTACTAAAACATTTAAAATAGAAGTCATCACGTATTGGGTATTTTGTGATTCCAGTTACATTTATGTTTTTACGTAATGCTTCGCTGTTGTTTGTTTAGTTGCCATTACTAGTACAAGTGATTACCTACGAAGACCTTCTCTAGAATGACATGTTATGTGTTGAGCGGCTCTTGAAACAAGTTACTATGTTACTTGTTTATTCAGCTGGCTCAGATATACCTATGTCGTGACTGCTACTGGAATTCCAATACAAAACCTGAAAACTGGTTCTCACTGCCTTGTGTAAGTTACGTCGTCAGTCTTTATTGTATGTACAAGTTTAAGGTCATTTTTAAGTGTAGTAGCAACAAGCTGGTTACTTTACTAACATCATGTTGTGTCTGTATATATTCACTAAACAGTTACCAGCTCTACTATCCATTAGATGATGTTAGGAAAGAATTTGTGTGATTTTGATGATAATAGTGATTATATAATATGCCGAATAGTAGTCGAATAACTTAATAGTGGACTGTTTTCACATTTGTGTATATACTGATGTTAACATGTATTGTTTCAGTTTTAGTTGTTTATAATATCTCTGCATTATTTGTGCTTGTGCTTTAGCGATGTTAATTGTTTGCAAGTGATACGTCTATGAAGGCATTTTAGTGCTGCAGTATAATTGTGTTATGATGTTAGTGATATTTTGCAATTGACAATCAGAATGTGCATTTTTGTATGGCATGTCATAACTACTGCTAGCATTGGCACATTGTGCAGTTTGTCAATTATTACAGTGATGCAGTGCATTTGTTTGCATAACTTTTTGTTTTTAGTTACTGCATAATTTATATTGTTGATTATTGTAAGGTGCTGCTGATCTGTGGTTGTGCAGTGCTATAGAAAATTTCTTGTAATAATTTGCCAGTTTTGTCTGGTTTTGTACATTTGTGAAGAATATCAACATAGTTTTTAAAACGCCTGAAAGAAGTAAGTGGTATTGTGGTACATAATGTGTGAACATATGTTAGAGAGTTATTTTCATGTTGCAGAGTCGGCCTCATGGGTTAGTATGTGCTAAGGTAACTGGATATCCATACTGGCCAGCCAAGGTCATGGAAGTCAAGCCTGATGGATACGATGTTCGATTTTTTGGACCAGGGCATCACAGGTATTGCTAATTGTAGTTACAATGATACTGATGCTCATAATGGTAACTGTGATTTACGAAATCCATATACATTCTATTTACTATGGGTGACTGTGACTGGGTACTGTAGTTATATAACAGTCAGGTGTGTAGTTACTAAAACTAAGAGAAGCCGAAATGTATGTTTGCCGTTTGCTTAGATGTTGATAATGTTATAGTCCAGTAATTAACAGTTTAAAATAACATTTGTGTGAGAAGTAGCAAGGCAATGATGGGACGAGGACATTAAGTTGATATTTCATGCTTTACTAACTAGTTCAGCCACTATATCACAAGGGAATGAACAGTAATAATTGAGTGTATTTAGCAATGGCATCATGAGTGATCATTGTGAGCTTAGAGGGCAGAATGTAGGCTTGAACTCTATTGATTCAATGTTCAAGTGCAGTGCATGTATGATGTATGGACATGCTGCCACATTCTGATTCAGTTAAAATGAACAGACTGGCTTATATGGTTACTTTAACATATGATAAGTTGCTGTGGAAATGCTATGCTAGTGATTTATAGACTCTGCTGAGTGGCACAGTCTTGGTAATGCACAAAAACTGAGTCAGTGTTGGTCTGTCAGTGATGACGGCATTTGATCGTAGGCATTTATGCATGACATCGTGCAATATCAAATGCATGTAAGTGGCAAGTAGTGTAGCAATGGCCACATCATAGCGCCATCTCACATTCACTCACCAAACAGTCGCCCATGCGACAGACAGATGGACGGACTGACAGGCGCCAGGATCATTGATCACAATAGGCTTCATCTCGTGTTTCGTGTGGTCTACAAAATTAGCAAATAGGTATATATATTTCCAGTGTGATGTTGAAGATGAGGAGCTTATACTGTAGGTCTGCATGTTGTGTTGAGTAACTGAGGAATGGTATGTGTGTTTAGAGCCGTTGTTAGTCAGTCATCAGTGAAACCAATCACAGAAGTGCTGGATGCAAGTGATCTCAAGAATGGATCAAGCAAGACATATGCTGAAGCCATGAAAGAACTGACTTTTCATCAACAATCGTTAGATCCACAAAGTGGATCGTCAGAATTACAGTGGGCTTTACTAGATCATGAGGCATCTATTTCTTATGTCACATAATAACAGTAATAGTAACTGTAAAATAATGCATTTTTGAGGCAAGTTAAGTTAAAAAATCAATCCAAGGCATCAACTTTATTTATGCATGGGTATTGGGTATACTATACAGTTGCAGCTTTTTACTATTTTACTGTGCATGAAGGGTGAAAGCCTAAGTCAGCGTAGATGTTCTGTCATTGTGTACATAGTTTGGCTCATCTGCTTTGAATGGAGTTTTAATGATGACGTTTTTCGTGATTGCTAATCTAGTTGTCCTAATTTGTATTCTGTCATTGCGGTCGTGGATAGGCTGAAGAAGAAGGCCGTGATTCAGCTGTTAGTGGTAAACGAAGACGAAGTGTTCCCAAAAGATATTTGGTTTGTAATGTTTTTAGCTATTTTGCCACTTGCATATGTTGTCTTAAGATAAGCTAGCAGTTGAGTTTGAAGAACTGAAGATGCCTGTTCTGTGTTGTGTCGTATTGGTGGTCACTTCTATATATATAAGGTG
>Ga0126335_1003079_pt1 | contig 10253 bp, 8 predicted proteins | sample OlaspJWI45metaG_FD_108409 | JGI IMG/M metagenome (GOLD analysis project Ga0126335, IMG submission 108409) | Marine gutless worms symbiont microbial communities from Oahu, Hawaii - Olavius sp. 1 OAHU.JWI-45 metaG | ecosystem: Host-associated > Annelida > Digestive system > Unclassified | place... | reverse complement strand
GCAGCGCAGCGCAGCGCAGCGCGCGTAGACACATGTTTATATCGCGTTATGCACAGCACAGGCGCATCTGTAAGGCGGCGCAACACTGTACCGGTTCTTTGTGGCATTGAGAGGGTCCGCATTTCCGCGAAATTTCTAGCAGCGCCTTGATTTTGCAGTTTTAGGTTCTTAGATTTGGGTTACACCAGTGCAACAGTAATCTGTATAAAAAATCTTACATAATCTATTGCCAGCTTAAAGAAGTGTAATTGTTTTTCTATTTACTTGTCCTGGCGCATGCACGTTTGCTGAATGTCTTTAATAAATTATTGATTGATTGACTGACTGATTCGATTGATTGCGTTGTATAGGCCGACAAATTATGACTTATAAATTAACTTTTTGAGAGGAACGTAAGATCCTATTTAGTTGCTCTCTGAATTTCTGTCATTAAACATCGTGTTCAAATTAAGACGGAGAGATGCATTATTCTATCGCCCTCACTGTCAACGAATTATCTTACACGTACTGTTTCGTTTAGGCGTTTTATTTTATTATGCAATTTCCTATTTAGCCGTCTCATGTATAACACATCGACATAAACGTACCGTGATATCAGCAGTCAACTGACTGATCGCTGCGACAGTAGATTCAGCGACTGAATCAGTCGGCACAAGCAGTCTCAGTTGATATCGCATCGCATCGCATCGCGCTGGTCGTCACTTGCTTGCGCTGCTGCAGCAGCTGCTGCCTGCTGGCGGTTGCTATGCGACTATAGTTGCATTAGAGAGGCGACATCCCAACAATTTACCGAACACGATGTCCCATCCGTTTACTTTTGCCTTTACTTTTACAAACTGGGCTGAATTGCTCAGTCACTAAAATACTGAATTCCACATTTTAGGGATGTTTTTCACTTTTTGAAAGCACCGGGAAAATTAAATTAAACCCATGCCATTTGTCACGAAACTGTTTTAGCAATCATGAGGATGAAGCAGCGTGCGGCTATGTCACTGCATGAACGTGTCCGTGCTCGTTATGCAATTCATTGCATCCTGCAAGTGCTCTAGTTTCCATCCTGTTGCTGAAACCGTCGTTCGTCCGTGCGGACTGCCGGGACTGCTTCTCTGTGAATAATCGAGCGTTTGGCTGCCGAGTCGACCGATCCTCGGAGGATACACACAGAGCTGGATAAACGGCATGAAAGTCGTCAGTCCAGGCGGATGCTGCAGGCTGATTTGACCAGGATTGTGCCCTGGGATTCAGTCAGCACGTATTTGTCGCGGTCAAGAACGCCGTAGCGATTTGTTTTGATAAAGGATGCAACCTTACCAGTCATGTAAAATTGTCTAAAAATTACATATATTGTTTAGGCTATACCACATTAATTTTAATCAATACTGCTGGCGTTAGTGCAAAAAATAGCTTTTCAGTAATTTCGAGAAAATTAGGCGGCTCCTATTTTGCAAAGATGTGCTTCTGCCTATTCGTCGAAAAGTGGGGTGATGAGCATAGCATAGGCCTATGCATCTCATACTCACGTCTAGCAGCACTAAAATATAGAACAGTCATCTAGATTTATTGGAGCCGTTAAAGAAAATTTTCTTATATAAATGTATTGTCTAAGTATCACGGCTTCTGGCCCCGTGCCGTGTGACGTCGTTATTTCGTGGCTATTTATACCGTTATTGTTCTCTTATGCCGATAGAATAATGCATCTCTCCGGTGTCGGCACATATGACGGTGCACGTTTCATGGGAACTGTGTACGGCAGAATTGCTCATCAGACGACTGTTTTCACTGAGCTTATCAGTCTAATGTTCCTGTGCTTGCAGCCACGTTAGCCCACGTCAGGCTACGTGCATACATTAAGAATATATTCGTAACTTGTAGTTTTCAAATTCGTTAAAATTTTCGAATTCTACGAAATTTAAAAAAAATCGTAAAATTCGTTTAAAAATCGTTGACTTGTTGGTGTGGCCTTGCATTGAAATATTATTTCGGGCAAACTATAATTTACAAACTAATTGTTTATGATTGCTTGTATAACAATTTGACGTGTTTCACGCTAGCACCCACAATAGAAAAACAGTTTGCAGTGATTTTCCCGCCCGACGCAGTGCGTTGGCGCGGCATTTGCTATGGCGACGAGTCTGTCTGTCTGTGTGTCTGTCATGTTGATGTGTTGTGCCCAAATTACTGAGTCGATCATCACGCGAAGTTTACCCGATTGTAACCAAGCCATTCGAGTTTTCCCATACCAAATATGAACCCGACAGCAAGGATCCCCTTAATTGAGGGCGTCAAATGGGAGAAGGGCAGGCAAAAGTCGAAAAATCCGGCCAATAAATTGCAGTCATTCACCAGAGGGCGACTTTTGACAGCATAACACGAAAAGCTGTGCGTCGTAGCGTTCACAAGCGTCGGGCGGTTCGTTAATAAATGGATGCACCATTCATACATAATACACGTTACATTCTGAACACTAAAAAATTGGAATATTACGAACGAATTTTTTACGAATTTTTAAAACCCATTGTAAATTGCATATAAATTCGAAAATATAAGAATTAGTAAAATTCGCATTCTCCATCTATGACTATGTCTATGCACATTGCACAATTGTGCAAAATGTACATTTGCTTTAGTTATAAAAACTTGTATTTTAGAACAATATTCGAAACTTTAAAACGTATTCCACGCTGTGTGATGAAAAAGGAAAGCAGCTGTCAATTTGTATGAAATAACTCGTAAATCATAACCGATGTTCGCACGATATTCAACTTTTGTCGGACAATTTTTGTCGTTCGTCTGTCAGACTGTCAGCCCCTTTAGACATTTCCAACTGCTTACTCACTGTGTTTCAGTATGAGAAAATAGCTCAATACACGGAGTATATCTCTCTCGCAGAATTATATGCTATTTAAAATTATTGTTACATTTTTTTAGTTATTTTTGATGATTAATAAGTTGATGTTGATTTTGGTGTAGATCTATTCTTGCCTTATGTTGTTTATTTTACTTGCTTCATTCGAATCCATTACAACCAATAATCTTGTAGCAGATTTGTGAATGTTGATCCACTTATCTCAGTATTTTTGCCAATCTTCTGTTTATTTCGTTGACTTGATCTTCCGTAAGCCTCAGTGCGTGATAAAACGATCCACCTAGCAGCTTTATACGCACGCAGTAATCATACACCGTTGTGTCGTTTAAACGGTGTATTGCGACAACAAAACAGAAACCGATAGTGCCCAACTGTTGTGACTCTGCAGCGTGCAATGAACGTCGTCGTCATTGTAAAAACATTACTCCCGCACGTCGCATTTCGGAAATCTTCATTCGTATAAAATCAGTAGGCCTAAAGCGGACTTGCCACAGATTCATGATATAAGTATGGCCCTTGGGCCAACTAGCACATCGCCCTCCCCCCTCTTCCCGGTCGCGACTCTGTCTTGTAAATTGTTTTACTCTCGATCAGAGAATAAAAACAATAATACACGATAGTGAGAAACAGCTCCTGTACGGTCCAGTAACCCAAGGCGAAAGTTTGTCTCCGACTTAGCGGAATCTTTGGAGACGGTTCCATTTTAATAACTTGCATTACGTTATTTTACATTATTATTCCCACTACCCATCACTAGAGATCACAACTATAAGCTATATAAAAAGTATTCTTCTGCCACAGTCCGAGCCAAATTCTTTAGTGAACGAATTGTTAGTGTGTGGAATAACTTACCGAACATTGTTGATTTTAGTACGCCTGCTAGCTTCGTTCGCACCATCAAAACTGTAGATTTGTCTGAACACCTCAGGTATTGTTAGCGATTACTAGTTTTACTGTGCTTTTATTCTGTTTTATTTTTGTCAGTTTTTAGGGGCAGATGTTAGTGCACATCATGCCTTTCTTTATCCATTAGGACAGTTGTTAGAGCACTTTGTGCCTTTCTGTCCTGTTCTCGTGTGCATTTTTTCTAAGCGTATTGTACTGTTTTAATGAACGAATAAATGATGATGATGATGAACTTGGTAGTTCTATAAAAAAACAACAACGTATTTTATTACGTTATGATTACTTTGCAGGATCACGTGGTATAAGTGATTTTATTAGCGCGTGCCAAACTTCAGCCACCCCCTCACTGATGGTCATACTGAAGATAAGGCGGCATATTTGTGCATACCATATAGGCAGCTTATCGTTTGCATTGCTTATAGCGTGCTATATGTGCGCTGATAATGCAGAGACTGCTATGGAGGTGAGCGTTCTGGAGTGGGGCGCGTCCCTGAAGGGCTGTATAGAGAATTACGTAATGCAACTTGTAAGCTGTTGACAAGAATCTATGAGTCGTCGCGGGTGCACGGGTGCCACCTGACGCCGCATCGTATTGTTCAATTTTTTGCCGCGCCGCCGAGTGGGAGGGAGGTGATTTGAAAGAGCTAGAAATGTCGAAAAAAACCTGCGGCGAAGCCAGCTATATGGTTTCAGACTGGGGAATTGGGGCTCGGTTTAGAAGCACTGTAGCTCAACCCGTACTGCGCCAAGTAATCTGTTATTTAACAAAGTGCACAAATTTTATAACTTTGTGTTTGTACTTCGGCGCGTTCTGTCGATTTCGTCACATTAAAGTACACTATAGGTGCAAATGCTGCAGTATTGAAATCATCCCTACAATCTAAACGTTATCAGAATTTCTAATTAGATTTACGCGCTAATATGGGAGAGTTGTGTACTTTCTACGGAGTGTCGACGACTTTGGACGATCGGTCATTCAGAGTTGTTATGGGAAAGTCGGCGACAAGTCGTGTCGTGCCGCATCACGCATCATGCGAATTGGCTTTAATGGTTATGCTGAAATTTACAGGGCTTAAAAATTAGGCCTAAACTCCTCTGTTGACTTTTCCCATCTCAGGTACATAGCTGATGCACTAATGCATTCGCTGACTATACTTGACTTATGCCTACAGTATATGCCTTGTAACTCCATGCAGTGGAGCATAGGCCTGGGCCACAGACCACTTGTCTCCATCCAGCTCTCTCTTGCGCGGCCGTCTCTATCTTCCTCCAGTTGAAGCCTGCTGTCCACATTTCCCTCTACATGTATTTTTCCAAGTGTTCTCCAACGCTGGTCGTCCTTATTCTCTGTGGCCTTGTGGAGTTCACTGAGAAGAAGCGATGATAGCATCGCCAAACAAGCGCTAGAGTCAGTAAACTCCACAAGGCCACCCACAGAGAATAAGGACGACCAGTGTTGGAGAACACTTGGAAAAATATATGTAGAGGGAAATCTAAATTAAACAATAATGTATAGCACTGATGTCTGGGCTCTTATCTGCCGCAAACCCCATGCAACTAGGTCAAAGGGGCATATAACCTAAGTCACCTAACCTGTCTTTAAATTTTGGGATAGCGATTATGGCGGTTATGGCGTAAAGAAAGTTTTAGGGGGCTGGCGACGTGTGCATGGTTTGGTCACGTGACAGCCGATGCACTACAAACGTTGCAGGTCATGAGGTCAAAGGTCAAGGTCATGACACAAAAACGAGGTCCTTCACGAGCTAAGTAAGTACCGGTAATATTATGGTGTGTGAGTCACGCTTCACTGCGCATCATGGCGCATGAGCACGTGCGTGTGTTGATGACACGTAGCTATGTTGACGACAGTTTGTTAGCCTCGTCATGCAGTAAAGTCAGTCTTGCCGTCTGGAATTGAGGCAGTGGTTGTTGATGCTTGCTGACGTGAATTCACTTAATACGAACGCTTGTCGTGAATAAGACGTGTCGTGTTGCCGCGTACTGTGATTTAGGATGGCCGATGTTGCAATACATCTTAATTGCCGCATCTTCTAATTGTTTCCTGTGTAACGGCCCAGGGCGCGAAAGGCTGACGTTTTAGGCAATTGGATAAACGCACTACTACTCTGTGTCATAAGAGGTCAGAGAATTCGCAAAGGGTCTCGTCAAAGCCTTATTTATTTAAGCTTTTGATTTCTTGAAGTTAGTTAATATAGGGGAAGGGGACAGGGCCTATTGACAAGAAAAGACAACTTTTTCTAATTAGAATCTTCTAAGCAATATGGCAATAGTAAGCATATTCTGATTGCCAAAGGTAATTTCATTGCAATTAAAAACCGTTAGATCTAATTCTTCGACATAAGCCTCATGTAGCTGTCGACAGTTAGTTGACACAAGCTAAGGACAGTGCGACGGTTCCCTAGGTCAACGTTGCAGCTGCTGAAACCACCATCGCCGTCGGCGTTTACTGCAGACACTTGATGTGCATACGCGCTTCAAACCGTCTGCTCAATATTTCGACAGCACAAAGCGTAGATTGCATGCACCCATGTCGTTCGTTGCTTGCACCGGACCATCCATACGCCGACTGTCCGTATAATCTCCATGACAATACGCCCGTGGGCAATTGCCCCTATACGAGCGCCAACCGTATAGCTCGGCGCGTCCTGCGTTCGGCGTCCTATACGTCGCTTACAGGAAACAATCCGAACGGCGGCGGTGGGGTAATTGATTCGGGCGTCGTCGGACCGGCCGCCCCGCACGGTGCCGTAATTTGCCGGCGACAGCGGCCGCGCGGGCGGCATGTGGAGATGAGCCTTCAGGGATACCGTACAGCGCTGTCCACGAAGCACAAGCACAGTGTCTAATTCCCGAGGGCGCTGTACCAAAAGCTCGCTGTCTGTCTGTCTGCTGGCTGTTGCTTCAGCGGCTGGCTGACTGCTGCAGTTATCCATCCATCACTCATTAACGTTCATCATTTACCGATCTGTGTCCCACTCCCGTCGTCCCTGCGTGACACAGTCGCCGTCCATGCAGCTATGCTCCGCTTTATTACGGTTCAGTCTGGAACAATTAGCTTCAGAAACTTCCATATCCAATGAAACGAAATTTTGATGAGAAACTGTCATCGAATCGATCAACACGTCACCTGGCTGAATTACACCGATACTTCCATAAACGTGTCTAGTATTCATTTATAACCTAATTTTGCAGTAACATTTCAGTGTAAATATTTTAGCTTTATCACTGTCATCAGCAAGAATAAACCGTAGTTGTAATTCTACGGTTCTGAACTTCTTTGCAATTTCGGTAACCGCTCTGCAGTTTTTATATAACAACAGAACAGAATCACAGACACAATGCCCTCCCAAATGAATAACGCTTCCGGCGCCTCCATATGCAGCAGAGAAATATTATGTTGAGAAGAGCAGAGATGCGGAGACCTAAGTTGTTGGAGTGACTCCGAGTCCGGTTTTTTAAAAATTAGGACGCCGACTCCAGACTCTGACTCCGGGCCCAAAGTTGGACTCCTGTTGGCCCCAATAGTAACCAGTCATATCAGTTAACAGTTAAGTAGGCCGTAAACTCAGAAAGTATCATTTATAACCCATTAGGAAACCTAAGCTCCGGGCGCTAGCCCGGAGAGCGAAGCTCATTAGAAGCCCATTGTAAATACAGAATCATTGCAGCACTTATTCGATGCGGCTATCTCTAAATTACTTTGGCGTCTTGTTTCTCATTGCTTATGTCGATTTGTGCTTTTTCTACGATAAGGTTGTAGTGACTCTTACAATTCGAATGCGTTGTAATGTGACAAAACGTTTATCGACAGTCGCCAGATGGCGATAGAGAAATTTTTAAAATATTATGTTGGCTGTTTTTAGAATATGAGATAAGTTACACATCTTTAGTAATATATTATGTACCTGTAGCTTTTTTATTAAAATGTTATCATAGATCTAATCTTTAGGCACATGTTACAGCTTATTTGTTATTTATCTATCTAAAATACCCGAATAAGTATTTTTTTACCATTATAACAATTGTCCGATATAACGGGTCAGTCGGTACTTCGTGACAGTCAAATCTACAGACTAGTCAGCACCGGCAACCACATACAATACAAATAGTACGCACACACACGCGCGATCTTACTATGGCCGCAGCCAGCCAGGCCTTCGGCCTGGCCCTAGCTGTTCTCGGTATAGGGCCGCATTCTGTATATTTCACTGTAGTTGGCAAGTGAGTCAGAGTAAGTCGTGTTTATCGCTTGCCTTACTAAGTTACTAGGAACGATATGTTGCATAATCGTTACTTTGCATCACCCTATCGTCCTTGTAAGCGTAAGCAAGTACTCTGGGAATTTTCGCTGGTCAAATAGGCCAAGGCTTTTTGAATCCAGGCGTAACTGCCAGGCTTCTGTTTGTCCACATATTTTTGTGACGATAAGCCCATTCAGGGTTTTGCCCGTTTAAGCAGCACTGTAGTGTACTGGCCTTGCTATCCTGTGGTTCAGTATGTACGTTTTGTGCAATGTAATCTGCCTTTTAGCCAACTACTAGGTCTGGGGTTTTTCTGGTTGCGTACCACTGGTGTGGGTATGTTTGTTCTACTAACCGTTCAACCCGTAGTAGTAGCCCACTTGTGTGGTTTGGCAATAACTGCCAACCGATTCTAACCGACTAAATGTACATATCGGTTATCTGTGTAAAAGTTTCCCTTATATACTGCACGTGTGAGTGTGTGTGGGGACCTGGCTCGTATCACTACAGGCAGCAGTCAGTCACACTCCGTGTTATAAACAGTAGCCTACATTAGTGTCACGTTCAGTGTATAAGCTATACTCGTTATATACTGCAACCCAGAAACAACTAGTGTACATTGCAACACTGTTGCATAGTAGTGACAATATTATAACTTTAGCAAATCACTACAAGTTAACTGCTAAGTCACATACAACAGTTAACTGTTAATACTGTACTGCTATATCATCAGTTACAGTTACAGTTAAATCATTACATTAGGGCTGCACCACAAAGTGACACCGCTGAGACTGATGACTTGGATTCACTCACCATGTCTGATGTTCTTGTCATGACAGTTGAGAAACTTCACACTGAGCTTCAGAGGCGTGGCAAGATCCCAGCCGGTACTACTAAGCCTGATTTACAGGAAGCATTGATCAAGGCCATTTCCGAGCCGCCGACTGTCAGGACTATAGCACCTGTTGTTCAGTCTGACCCTAATGATGAGGAACACTGTTCTTGTGTCAGGATGTCCTCAGATTGACTGCTGGTTCTACAGTTAGAGCTTCGTCGGCTCGAAATAGAGGAACGCCAAATGACCATAGATCTTAAACCCCGAAAGTTGGAAACTGAGGAGCGTCGCGTGGCCGCTGAAGAACGACGACAAGTAAGACAACAGGAGACTGAGGAACATCGACAATTACAAGAAATGGAAGCTAAACGCAAGGAACGACAATGCCAACATAAATTTGAAATGAGGCACCTACCAGTTGCTGGTGACCATTGCTTGCAGACACCAGCCTTTCGTACTGACATTGCTATTAAACTCATCCCAAAGTCTAGTGAGCACGACATCGAGTTTATTCTCGTCATTTGAAAAGATAGCTCAGTTGAACGGTTTTCCAGACGAGTATGCAGCTATTCTTCAAGCTCACTTGACTGGAAAAGCACTGAAAGTCTTCACCGAGTTGTCCGTACAGGAATGTCAAGACTACAGAACACTGAAAGCGGCTTTGCTGACTGCATATGCTGTTCTACCAGAGGTTTACCGGAAACGTTTCCGAACTCTGAATAAGCATCACTCTGAGACGTCTTCCGAGTTCACTTTCCATTTGCCAGTTCAGTTCCATCGTTTGGTAGAGAGCGAACAGGTATATGACAATGTCAAACATCTTCGTGAGCTGATACAGCTTGAGCAATTTGACACCAGCCTTGATCCTGAGTTACGTAGCTTGTTGTTAGATCAGAACCAAATGACATGTCTGAAGCTGCAAGGCTAGTTGACCAACATGTCGCCATTCATACTGCTGGTGGTTTTAACGAAAGTTCGCGAGACTGGAAGCCACAATCACACCAGCAGTGACATTCACCATGTAAACATCAGACACAATAGAACAAGCCATCGGGTGACACTTCTTCCGATAGTGAGCAACCTAAGTCTCCAAAGATGTAATATCAAATCAATGTCAGTAGGCTATGCAAAAAAGAAATATTGTACAGCACTGTGCGACCAGATCCTTATGATATGTGCAGGACAAATAAACAACAGTACCATATATCATTTAAAAACTGCCAGAAGTGTTACATATACTGTCAACAACAACAACAACCACCGTTTAACGGCCTTTGTTCTGGAACAACCCGGGTAGGCCGGTACCAGAAGAAACACTCTGCCTTCTGCCTTAGCATAGGGCTGTGCTGTGTTCAGGCTGGGTTTCCCCACCTCCTGTCTTCTG
>Ga0126335_1003078_pt1 | contig 10253 bp, 9 predicted proteins | sample OlaspJWI45metaG_FD_108409 | JGI IMG/M metagenome (GOLD analysis project Ga0126335, IMG submission 108409) | Marine gutless worms symbiont microbial communities from Oahu, Hawaii - Olavius sp. 1 OAHU.JWI-45 metaG | ecosystem: Host-associated > Annelida > Digestive system > Unclassified | place... | reverse complement strand
CGAAAAGATCCTGGTTTATGATTTCAAAGAAAATAGGTTGCTTTGAGCGAATTGAATAATTCTATAGGTGGGTCAACTCGGTTGAGTAAAGGCGGGTCAGTTTAAATGAGCGTCAAGGGTAAGTTATCGTTTATGCATAAAAAAACGACGTTTTTGACAGTTATGGCCATGGTAGGCGCCCTCAGTTTTTCATTGGTTTTAGCGGCTGAGGACAAACCGGCGGTCCCGCCCCCAAAACCGGGCGTCCTGACACTGACCGAGGCCGTCATGTGCGAGGGTATCGAATCCTATGCCCCCAAAACGCCGGCGGTAGTTTTTTCTATAAATATCGGTAAGGTAAGCTGTTATTCCAATTTTGATCCGGTTCCCAAAAAAACGTATATATACCATCGCTGGTATTTTAAGGACCGGCTGACCACCCGTAAAAGGCTTTACTTAAAGCCGCCCCGCTGGGCGACTTATACCAGCATTCAACTCCGGGAGGCCGACCGGGGGCCCTGGCGCGTTGAGATAACCGACAAAGATGGTACCATTCTAAAAATCTTGCGATTCAGCATTACGGATTGACCCTATGGATTCCTATGCTTTTCTGACCGGATTACGCTGGCAGGATGTACTTGATATCGCCTTGCTCAGCTATATTCTGTTTCGGCTCTACATCCTGTTTCGGGGTACCTATGTATCCAGGGTAATCGCCGGTCTGGCCGTCATCTGGTGTGTGCAGGAGATTGCCCAGTATCTCGGGCTAATCGTGACCAGTTGGATCATGCAGGATATTATCGCAGTCGCCGCCCTGATCATTATCATTATTTTCCGCAATGAAATTCGCAATGTTTTACAGGCCAAGAACCTGCGGGCCATTTTCTGGAGTGTACCTGATAAAACAACGGAAACACCCCTAGAGGCGACCATTGACAGCGTTTTCCGTCTGGCCCGGCACAAAACCGGTGCTTTGATTGTTTTTCCCGGCAAAGAGGATCTGGACGATGTGGTGCGGGGCGGCATTGTCTTGAACGGTGAAGTTTCCAAGGAGATTATCACCAGTATTTTCAAGACCCAGAGCTCAGTACACGATGGGGCCGTTATCATCCGCAATGGACGGGTGTATAAAATGGGAACCATCCTGCCGCTTTCCCGTCAGGAAGACCTGCCTTCCTATTACGGTACCCGACACCGGGCGGCTCTCGGATTGGCTGAAGTGTCCGACGCCCTGGTAATCGTCGTTTCTGAGGAGCGGGGGGAAATCAGTGTTGCCCATGACAGTCAGATGACCGATATCGAGGACCGGTTTATCCTGAGTGGTTTGCTGGAGAGACCACTGGGGGTTCTTCCAAAACACGCCAATGAGCAATCTGAACAGCGGCTGCACACCATGGCTGCAGCCGTGGTGTCGGTTCTTTTCGTTATGATGGTCTGGTTCAGTTTTTCAAGGGGTTTTGAAAGCATCATGACCATGGAAATACCGGTTGAGTTTACCAAGCGGGCCCCACAGATGGAGATCCTGGAGACATCAGTCAATATGGTCAATCTCAAACTCAGCGGCAGCGGCTCCCTGATCAGAGCAACCCGTCCTGAGCAGGTACACGTCAAACTCAATCTGGAAAATGCGGTTGCCGGACGGAATTCGTATACAATTACCCGGGAGAATGTCTCGCTACCGCCTGGCCTTTTTCTCAAGGAAGCGGAACCGCGGGTCATTGAAGTATCTCTCGATGCCATCGGGCAAAGAGAATTGCCTATACAGGTCGATTGGGCCGGCCACCTGGCCGATGATCTGGTGCTGACCGAGGTTTCCGTCATTCCGGCTACCATTAAAGTTTCCGGCGGGCAGCGGATTCTGAAAGAACTTGCGACCCTGTACACCGAGAAAGTCCCTTTGGACGGAATTGCCGGTTCCGGCAGCCAGAAAGTCAATCTGGTTATGAGCCAGGCTTCCTTGAAACTGGTTCCCGGTGCCAAACAAAAGGTGGAACTGCACTATCGTATTGAAAAACGCGCAGCGGAGAAAAAATCAGAAGGCTGAAGATTGGGCTAACCCGTCGTCGCCTTTCGGCTTCCGACTTCGCTTTGCAAGCTTCCGTCTTCGCTTGACAAGCTACGCCGGACAAGACGCCGGACAAGACGCCGCAAAAGACGCCCGACAAGAAGACTTTTTTTAAAATAGTTTCTCGCAAGCCCAGGGAGGGGACCCTGCAAAACGGATCAAAGGCTATTCAGGAATACACCCCGGCAGAACTGGCCGTGTGCTACGGCTGTGGCTGGAATAACCCGCATGGACTCCACGTCAAAACATACTGGGACGGAGAGAAGGGCGTCACCCGGTTTCGGCCGGCCCCCCACCACGCCCGCCTATCCCGGCACTACCTATGGCGGGCTCCTGGCCAGCCTGGTGGATTGCCACACCGTGGGGACGGTGGTGGCCGCCGCTTACCAGGCCGAAAACAGGGTCCCCGGCAGCCAGCCGGTCATTATCTATGTGACCGGCAATCTGAATGTCACCTTTCAGAAGCCGACCCCGCTGGAAGCGGAATTGGAATTGATTGCCAAGGTGAACGGCCTAAGCGGTCGCAAAGCCCGCGCGGAGTGCATCGTGAAAGCTCAAGGAGAAGTTTGTGTCACCGCTGAGGTGATCGCCATCCGGGTCGATCCTCAGACCTAAGGTAAATCTACATGCTACCATATGTGGTATTAAATCGGCGGGCTACTACTGCATGTGGTATATAAAGGCCATCTCAAAAATAGGGTTTTGGTTCCCCGCTTAAAATGCGGGATCTGCGACAAGAACCCGTCTTCGCTTTGCAAGCTTCCGTCTTCGCTTTACAAGCTTCCGTCTTCGCTTTCCAAGCTACGCCGGACAAGACGCCGGACAAGTCGCCGGATCAGTCTACGCACAAAGCTTCGTCCAACAGGCAAGCAAGGCTCCCAACAGTGTTTATCAGCCATAGCTTCAGCGAAGGCTGGAGGTTGGGCAAGAAGACCTTTCTGAGATAGCTTCTAAATATATTGGTCCACCAAGCCCGACAGAAATATTTCCATCCCTTCAGGACCGGATTTGGCCAAGACGTCATCCACCAGGGTTTTGATTTTACGATAGGTGGCGCGCTCAGTTTTAAGATCCTCGGTTGAGCGGAAGGCACCGCCCCGGCGGCCGGTCCGGTAAATCAGTCGCTCCGTTGCGTCAAGCGCTTGATAGGCGTCAATGACGGCCAACATTTTGTCTTTGTCATCCGGCAGTTCCCCCGAAACTTCCTCCAAAAGATTCATAATATGATCACTGGCAACTGTACTGGTGATACCGTCCAGGGTTTCGATAAAGAGTTTGATTTCCGCGGCGACCTGGTCATCTGTCTGCATGGTGAATTTTCCGGCCTGGAGGTTCTCGTAGAGGGGGACTCGCGGTGGTACCCGCAAACTACGCAGGCGAATGAAATGCGGGTTGATCCGGTTGATCACCCGGGCGGTTTCAACGGCGTGTTCCTTCCACATTTCCCGCCCGCCGAGTCCCGGCATGACATATTCGGATACTTCCATACCGGCCTTTTTCAGCTTTTGACCGGCTTCCACGTGTTGGGCGCCGGTAACACCCTTCTTCATCAATTTCAACAGCGGATCGTAGCCGGTTTCCAACCCGATGTGCACCCGGTCCAGGCCGGCGGCCCTGATTTCCTGCAATGCGGCGACCGATTTTTTGGTGACGGTCTTGGAGCGGGAATAGGTGGTAATGCGCTTGATTTCCGGAAAGTTTTCCGTCAGGAATTCGAGGACCTCCACCAGATCATCCGTCTTCATGATCAGGTTATCGGCATCCTGAAGAAAACAGGCCCCTGTGCCGTTGAACAGCCAGGCCGTTATCTGGCGGTGCTGATCAGAGTAAAGGCTGTCGGCAAACACCGCACTGACCACTTGGTGATTCAAGCTGCCGCCAAAACCCAATTTTTCCGATAAGACGATAATGTCGTCGGCCATGTTACGGGCGGTTTTAATGTCCTTTTTTATTTCCGCGACGGAACGCAGGGAAAATTTGCGCCCCTTGTAGACCGGGCAGAACAGGCAGTGGTTCCAAGGGCAGTTGCGCGTCAACCGCAAAAGCAGGCTGCGGGCTTCATTGGGTGGCCGGATCGGCCCCTGTTCGAATGTGTTTTGTTCTGGTTGCATAATACTCCTCGTTAATTCCGGAGGGAAATTTCATGAATTAGCAAAATACGAATATCGAAATACGAAATCCGAAACAAATACGAATACCAAATATCAAAATGTTCGAAACGAAACCGATGAACGCTTTGTTTTTTGTCATTTTAACATTTTGATTTCTGTCATTGTTTAGGATTTCGAAGTTCGGGTTTCGAGTTTTTTAGTCCGAAATCTCTAAAGGGATTCAGAGCCCATTGCCAGACCGGACGAACCATATCTAAACCATGTTTTTAGCAGGCACCCTAACAAATAAAAACTTCCTCCGGAACCCGGCTCAAAAGGCGACATCCGGTTTCAGTGATGGTAACCATACTTTCGATTCCCGCAATGAAGCGGTTTTCGAAAACCATTTTAGGCTCGATGGCCAGCACCATGCCCGGCTCGAGTTTGTCCTGGCGGCCGCGGGCGACAATCGGGGGTTCGACCAGCTCCAGACCCACACCATGGCCAATGAAAGCTGTCTTATATCCCGGAGGGCCGAGAAATTGCTCCGCATAGCCCAGCGTTTCAGCGGTTTGGACCGCCAGCTGAAAAACAGCGTCCAGGGTAACCCCCGGCCGCATTTTGTTTTGCAGGGTCTGTAGAATCTCGATCGTAGCCCGGCAGGCGGCCCAAACCTCGTCCGGCAGGGGGCCCAGGGAGTACATCCGGGTTTCATCCATGTGGTAGCCGTTTAAAACGGTGCCAAAATCGATCATCACCGGTTCATGCGCGGCCAACTTTTTGTAGCCCGCACCGCAAGGAAACGCCACCGATGTGCCCGTTCCGCTGGCCGGGGAATCCAGGTGCCCGAGTTGGCCGCCGCTGCTGCCGCTTAAGATGTGCCAGGCGTAGAGGTCCGTCAAGAAATCGCGGCAGCGCAATCCGCCCCCATGGCCGATCTTGCGGGCCTGGGCTTCGATAATGCCGGACAATTCCATCTCCGTCAGGCCCGGTTGCATGGCAGACCGGATATAATCGAATACCTGGCTGGAAAGATCGGCAGTCAACTCCAGCTGTTTCAATTCCCAGGGGGATTTGATCATGCGTGTCTGGTGCACGAGCGCAGATGCATCCTCAAATTCGGCATTCGGGAATAGTTTTTTAAGGTAGTGATACGAGCGCACGGGCAGGACATCGAACTCGAGCCCCAGGGTGGCGGGCAAGCGTCCATAGCGATCTTCCAGAACTCCCGGCAGGTCCGCCAGCCCGTTTATGGGGTGGATGTTTTCCAGGGGTGATTCGCTAAGGGCACGCGGCATGTGTCTTCTGACAAAAAACCCGGCCTCTCCCGCGGCCGGGATGAACAGATAACCGGACTGAGCGGTGCCGGAGAAGTAAAGGACATCAATACGCTGCACCAAAAGGGCCGCATCGATCCGGCGCATTTGCAATGACGATTGCAGCGCGGCGATGCGCTGGGAAATTTCAGTTGCGGGAATGCGGAAGTCGCCGGCAGAGATTGTTTTGGTTGGGGTGGTCATCATGTGCAGACATTAAACGGAGCCAAACCGTTTTTCAACCGCGGTTCCGATTTCGAAAAAAATCAATAACGAACCGAATATGTCCTTGCATGGCCTCGAAGGCCTGTTCCGGATTGCGGGATTCGATGGCCTCAAAAATTTGTTTGTGCTGGCTGATGATCGATTCGATATTGGCGGGGTCTTCGTACAGGTACTGGAGGTTTTCCTTGATCCCCAGAAAAAGGAAGTCATACAAGCGTTTCATCACGAATACCTGGACGGGATTTTGGGATGCGTAGGTAATGGACATGTGAAAGGCCACATCCGCCTGGGATCCCAGCCGGCCGGCCTTGACAGCTGTATCCATCGCACTGATATGCTCCTGCATGAATTGCAGGTCCTGCTCGGTCGCCCGTCTGGCCGCCAGCGCCGCCGTATTGCATTCCAGGCCCATCCGGACTTCCAGCAGGTCTACCAGGGTGGCATTTTCGGATTTCATGGCCTCGGCCAGGAAACTGGTACTCTGGTTGTCCGGCGTGCTGACAAAGGTGCCCTGACCCTGTTTCTGTTCGATCAGCCCCATGGCCACCAGCTTGTTGATCGCATCCCGTACCGTCGTCCGGCTGACATCCATGGCCGCGGCCAGCTCCCTTTCCGGCATCATTTTTTCACCGGGCTGCAACTCGCCTCTGAAAATGAGTTCCCGCAACTGTTCAAAAACCTGGCCGGAAATTCGCTGGGGCTTGATGGGTTTAAGGTGTACGGCCATTAGGTTTTATTGTCTCCGCATACAATTCTACAGGGTGTTTGACAGCGACATCCAGATTAGCCTGTGACAGCATGTCGGATATCTGCAGCATGCAGGCCGGGCAGCCGGTGGTTACCACTTCGGCGCCGGTGGCCTGGATGCTCTCTTTTTTTAGGGTCCCAATACTACACGATATCTCGTAATACTGCAAATTGAAGCTTCCGCCCATGCCGCAGCATTTGTCGGCCCCGGACATCTCCGCCAATTGATACCCACGGCTGGCTGCGATCATTTCGCGCGGCTGCTGGTGAACGCCCAGCGATTTTTTTAAATGGCACGGGTCATGGTAGGTAACCGTTGTGCGGGGTTCACCTCCCGTGGAAGGCGCGGCAAGGCCCACGTGGTCAACCAGCAATTGATGGATGTCAACGGTCTTGGCGGCCAGCGCCCCGGCCCGTTCCTGGTATTCAGGTGGCAGGTTGCTCAGCATGGCCGGCCAGACCTCTTTCAGGGTAGCCGTGCAAGTCGCACAGGCGGTTACCAGATAGTCCGTTTCCTTTTCTTCCAGCAGGTCGATATTGTGCAAGGCCAGTTTTTCGAATGTCGCGAGATCACCGGCCGATACCGCCGGTATTCCGCAGCAGCCCTGACCGGGAGGCATCCAAATGCCGACACCCTGGTGGGTCAGGACATCTACGACATCCCGGGCGACATGGGGGAAAAACTTGTCCAGCAGGCAGCCTGGAAAGAAGGCCACTTTCAGGCCGCTGGCCCCCTTTTCCGTATTCAGGTAGGCGTACCGCTTATGAAACGGTTGTGGGGCAAGGGGTACAAAATGGCGGTTGCCGATCAAGGGCGAGGCCACCCGGGCGCAGGACGTCCCCAGGGTTTCACTGACCGGCCGGCTGACCAGGCTCTGGAACCGGGCACCCCATTCCAGGATTCGGTCGAAGGCCCGGGGGTGGGCCAACATTTTCTCCAGGATCAGCCGTTTGGCCGCCGGCAGTCCCTGGTAGGCCGCGAGGATGGCGCGCGCCTTCATGAAAATCTCAAGCGCATTGACCCCGCTGGGGCAACTGGCGGCACATGAACCACACAGGAGGCATTTGTTCAGGCGCTGACCGGCCTCCTCTGGTTTGCGCAGCATTTCACGGGCCAGACCATCCAGCAGGGCCAGCTTGCCCCTGGCCACATCGGATTCCCGCCCGGTTTCGGCAAACACCGGGCAAACCGACTGGCACAGGCCGCAGCGCATGCAGACGATGGTCTGGTCCTCAAGTTCTTGTATAAGGTCGGCAAGTTGTTTCAGATCAGACATGTGGTTTTCTTCTCTTGCACTTAAAGATCTATAATAGGTGAAATTGTCTTAAGAAACGGACATTGGTTCAAGGTCCAGTCTTCGCTCTACGAGCTTCGCCCGACAGGCAAGGCGGCCGTGAGATTCCATCCGGAGGAATACTCCAGTATTTCGAGGAATGGGATCTCGCGCCCAACGCAGAGATTGGGCCAATGTCCGTTTCTTGAGATAATTTCTAAGCGAAGATCTTCCCCGGGTTAAGTATATTCTTCGGATCAAGCGCCGCTTTTACGCGTTTAGAATAGGCAATGGTGGCGCGGCTGGTTTCCTTTTCTAGGTAATGCGACTTGGCGATGCCGGTACCATGTTCGCCGGACAGGGTGCCCCCCAACGCCAGCGCCTGGTCAAAGATTTCATCGATAGCGGTTTCGACCCGTTCCCACTCACGCTGGTTGCGTTTGTCGGTCAGAATCGTCGGATGCAGATTTCCATCGCCGGCATGACCGAAGGTGCCGATGGTCAGGTTGTGTTTGGCGGCAATGTCTTCGAGTGCGCCCACCATTTCCGGGATCTTGCTCCGGGGGACCGTGGCGTCTTCCAGAACCAGGGTGGGTTTCAACTTGGCCAGTGCGGAGAGGGCCGTGCGCCGGGCCTCCCACACCTTGTCGCGTTCAGCGGCATTGCGGGCCACCTGGATAGAGCCGGCCCCCTTGCGGCGGCAGATGGATTCTATCTTCTCGGCATCCTCTTCGACCTGGGCCCGATGGCCGTCCACCTCAATCAGCAGCAGGGCGCGGGCGTCCACCGGCAAGCCGGCCCGGCTGTAATCCTCGACAGCCCGGATGGTGAAATTATCCATGAATTCCAGCGTGGCCGGCACGATGCGGGCTGCAATGATTTCGGCTACGGTTTCCGAGGCGCTTTGCATTTTATCGAAAACGGCCACCATGGCTTTCTGGTGGGCGGGCGGCGGAATCAATTTCAGGATGATTTCGTCAAACACGCCCAGGGTTCCCTCCGAGCCCACCATCAGACCGGTCAGGTTGTAGCCCGTGGCGCATTTCACCGTGCGGGAACCGCTGACCACCGGTTCGCCGTTCACATCGAAGAATTTAATCCCCATGACGTAGTCGCGCGTCACCCCATATTTCAGGCCGCGCAATCCGCCGGCATTTTCGGCCACATTGCCCCCCAGGGTGGAAACCGCCTGGCTGCCGGGATCAGGGGGATAGAACAGGCCTTTTTGCGCCACGGCCGTGGCCAGGGTGGCGGTGACGACGCCCAGCTGGACCACCGCATAAAGATCCCGCGCATTGATTTCCAGAATGGCGTTCAGGCCGTTGGTAATGATGACCACCCCGTTTTCAATCGGAATCGTGCCCCCACTGAGATTGGTGCCGGCTCCGCGGACCGTCACGGGCAGTCCGTTTGCGTGACAGAGCGCAACGGTGCGGCCCAGGGCCTCGGAAGAAGTGGGCCGCACTGCCATGGCGGGCTGTACCTGATCCAGGACAGCTGCATCATAAGAGTAGGTGATCAGGTCCGCCTGGTCGCTGAATACATTTTCATGGCCGAGAATTTTCTGAAACTCGGACAGCAGTGTTTTGCTGAGCATAGTTTTCCCTTGCTGTTAGACAGAATTAACCGCAAAACAAGTATTGGTACTACCAATTTTTCCCTTGGTTTAATAAGCGTTTGAAGTCCTTCATTTGATATGATGATCAAATATTTAGTTTTATCTATCAGATAGTTAAAGGATTTACAAGATGTTTTTGCCGATTAAGCCTTGACACTGGCTGCAGCCCTACTGTAATAATGGTATAACCAATTTCAAGTGCAGTGCCAGCAACCTTTGAACCCCCTGGATTCGTTACCATTAAGACCGCCGGCCGGCATTGCAGGGAGGAGATATGGATCAGGCGATGATAAACCAACTGATGGCGGAAAAAGCCGGTGCAGTACAGGCGATCGTGTCCGAGATCGGGTCGTTCGATGAAGCTGTGGCCTATACGGTGGAACTGGCCCGCAAACAGGCTTACCAGACCTTGGCGGCTCCGGGCATGGATGACACCCAGAGGGCTGTTTTGGGACCGGCTTGCCAGGCCGGCGGACTCACCCTGCTCGAAGGCCCCTTAAACGAGCACGCCACCCGGATTCACGCCGCCCTCACGGCGGCAGACTGGGGGATTGCCGAGACCGGTACGCTGGTATTGAAATCCGCATCGGAAGATATTCGCCTGGCCACCATGCTGGCCGACGTTCACATCGCAGTCCTGGCCGAATCGCGCATCGTACCGGATTCAGCAGCCATTGCCGGTCACCTGAACGAGATCCTCATGGACGCTTCACCGTCCTATACCGCCTTTATCACCGGAGCCAGCCGGACCGCCGATATCGAACGGGTACTGGCCATCGGCGTCCACGGTCCTCAGGAACTGCACATCCTCATTCAAAAGTGAACCGCCCCGGGTTTGACGGAGACCGATTTAGTTGAGTCCGACCGCCATGGCCGGCACCTCCTGCTGTTGATAGTATAGCGCCTCATACTCAACGGGTGGGATATTGCCGATCGGCT
>Ga0126335_1003077_pt1 | contig 10254 bp, 6 predicted proteins | sample OlaspJWI45metaG_FD_108409 | JGI IMG/M metagenome (GOLD analysis project Ga0126335, IMG submission 108409) | Marine gutless worms symbiont microbial communities from Oahu, Hawaii - Olavius sp. 1 OAHU.JWI-45 metaG | ecosystem: Host-associated > Annelida > Digestive system > Unclassified | place... | reverse complement strand
CACCGACTGATCGCCTTGCATCCAAATGCTGTCGGGGAGTATGGATTGCTGGAGCAGGAGTGTGGATGCAGCTGAAGCCAAATAGGCAGAAGGTGCCAGCATCTCAGCACTCCGTATTCCCAGTTGTACTACCCGTTGTCAATTAGTACAATTGCTAACTAATTAGATTCTAATTAATTAGTTCCCATCACTGTTTAGCACGTTATGGCAAATAAAAATTGTAAGTGGGGCTAGTTACATCATCACAGCTGGGTAATTAATTACCGTAGTGATAATTAACTGAAACTGTCACGTGTTCAGATGATTATTAACTGATGTATTCGGATGCAACAGAAACAGTCATAATAGTCAGTTAGCTTGGGAACTAATTTAGATGGCTAGCTCAGGTGGGGACTGAGACAAGGAAGTCTGCCACTGATACATTACTCTCCAAGGTTCCATACAGAAATCTGAGAAACCTAACATTCCAGTTCATCAAAAACCAAACGTATCACACACAACTGAGAACTATTCAGTCAGTAAAGACAGTTAGGAGACATGACGTTCCAATGCCAGTCTGTCCAGAAGTTCATTCAGTTCTTGTACAGCTTCACAGTCAGGTCCATAGATCAGTTCAAACAGTGTTTTCGCTCGTTCTGAAGCTGATCGTGCAACACATGCCATGTCGGCTATAGCACAAACCTCCGCATACTTCACCAGCTCGTTGGCTAACTCTATGCTTGATGCACCATAGATAACTTCTGTTATAGACACACTTGTAGCTAGATGTCTCGCTGCTGACACACAGTCACCTGACAAACGATAATCAACAATTATTGTCTTGTCATCATATATGACACACTTGAACTACTGAGTCAGCAGAGGCAAAACATCCCACTTGATACATTATACGCCGTGTACAAAATACACAGTGTACAAAAAACATCCACGTTTATGTTATTGTAGTTCTACAAACAATTTCAATAATATTTGACACAGAGTATACTGAAGAAATTCATAGGTGAGGTGGGCAAATCAGTAATTCTTATGTTGCATATTATCTCAGTATACTGTGTAACAATTTTCATAGAAATTGGTCAAAGTTTGTAGAAACTACAGAAAAATAAAAACGTGGACATTTTTATTGGAACAAAGTATAGGTAACATCGGGAATAGTTTACAACAACAAAATGCTACACAAGACTATAACAAGAGCAGCTGTGTTAATATTCACAGTTCACACTTTACACACGGTACACCCCATCATATAAGTAAGTAAGTAAGTAAGTAAAACTTGAATTTATATAGCGCATATCATTTAAAAAAAAACCTCTAATGTACATGAAGTTGTATCACTCTGGATGAAAACATCGACTTATTCTCTGGAAATGAAAAATGATGAGAAACAGACAGACAGACAAACAGACATAGTAACTGCAATTCCGGAATTTACTACCTTTTTTAATTTGCAAATTTTTACTACCCAAATTCTGGAATTGAAATAATCGGTTGAGTTAACATTGGAACAAACTGCGTGCACGGAGTTACCCAGACCTTGTAGCTAGTAGCTACAGAATCCAAAGGCAGCTCAAGAGGAAGATGACTGACAGCGATTTGTTTTTGGCACCAATAACAGTGAAAGACAGGCTGGAAAACTCCAGGAATGACAATATGGACTACATGTCAACCTAACAAATTCTTCATGTAGTCAGGTAATGTGAGGCCTCGTATATCACAGACAACTGTGGCTTAACTGCTGCAACAAGCAAACCCTTGTCTCTAATTGTAGAAGAATGGATTTAGCAATTCAGATTTCGGACTTCAACTTGACAACCACAAACATCACACAACCAGCAATAACTAAAAAATTCTTGTCATGAGAAGATGTCGCTATTTGTTGAAGCTGCATGTACAAATGATTTCTGTCGCAAAAAATGACAACGTTTTCTGCCCAATGTTGCAAATGCGTTTCAGTGATGAAACCCATCTTTGGCTCTTGCTACTGCCTGAGTTCATATTTTCAGAATTGTGCCTGAACTCCTGTAGGCTTGTACTGCAGTCTGCCTAGTCCAGGTCTAAATCACGTCATTGACTACGTTTTGATGTTCTAATATGTACTGCCTAGTGTCTACAATATAGCCCTTTGTTGTTAGTTTGATAGTGAAGGAGTGATAAAATCTACACTTGCCTTTGAACTTGCTTTACACTGTTTGACATGCAATAAAATGTTGTTCTATTAAGCTGGGCATCAACAGTAGTCCGGCGATCAGAAAATGTGCAAATTGCAATGGCATTTTATAGCACTGAAAGCCGAAAGCCATTTAAACAACAAGAAACTCGCCTTAAAAGTTCCAGAAATTTGATAAAGAAATTCCATGAAATTATGGTTCGGAACTGCAACCACTAGACACAGCATCACGACATAAAACGGCCCATATTAATTATGACGAGCCAATAACAAAGCAGAACAAACAGGTTTACAGTATCTCGACAACAATCGACATGTTACAGTAAAGATAAAATGAAGAATGAAACACTAATGAAGTACGCTGATAGCAGGAGCATCACAACTGACCAAGCATAACTAGACAGCGAGCAAGTGCATCATGCCGCTCTGCAAGCTGCTTGTTATGACGATGAAGATGTTTGTCACTCAGCTGTATACATGTCTCCAGAGAAGACCTCGCAGCTGTAACATTATCATCCACTGATACTCATGTGATGTCATAAAATGTTGGTAGGCGACAGGGTTGCTAAGGATTAATGTATTCCCCGACATAGAAAAGAGAGATTATTATGACAGAACAAACATGTTAGTGAACTTAGTTTGACACCTGGCAATAATGACAGCTAATAAGTGACGAGCCAATAAATAACGTTGTGCTATGTGGTGGAGCAGCAAAAATTCACTACTGCAAAACTGCAGACAAATATAGAAACACAGATAGATCACGACTGAAAGACAAAACAAGAACTGCTTAGCAGAGCATCAGGCAATAAAATATATAAGTTTTTTAATGACATATCTATGTTATCTATGTTTTTCTTTACTTATCGTCCTGTCACCACTTACCAGTATTAGAGTTCCACCATAATAACTTACCATGGTACCATGGTTCAACCACGGTAGTTGAACCATGGTACCATGGTTCAACCACGGTAGTTGAACCATGGTTTATTCACCCTGAACCATCTACAATGGCTGGACCGTAGTATGACTACATGGCAAATGAACCAAAGGTTTGACCATGGTAGTAAGGGTTTGACGACAGTAAAATGAACCATGGTTGTATATGCCATGGTTTTATGATGGTTTCACCATACAACCATGGTTGTACCCTGGTACAATCATATGGTTGTATGGTACATGGTATGGTGAACCCTGGCTGGACCATGGTATGGCTATCATGGTTAAACCGTGGTACCACGGTCGGTTTTATTGAGGAACTCCAATACTGGTCAATGTTGGGAGGTGACTGTAAGTAGATGAAGACCTTAGTAAAAGTGGATCTAGGATATCATTTGTTCACATACACGCCCTATTATAACTGCTACAACAGTTACAACAGTCAATGTTATCATACAACGTACACATTAAGTAAGAAACTTCACATAGGCGGCTTACACAAGATGCATCTAACGTGATACTTGTCCTGACACATGGATAACAGCTATGTTTTCAGTACTGAGCTGGACCAGAAGGTCTAAGATCTTGTCCTCCAACTCTGCAGCCCACACACAGATCACTCATCGCTGCAACCAACTGTACATTAAAATACTGCACTGTACTGAATCATACCTTCGAGCTGGTTGGCATCAATCTGTTTCACTGCCTGTTGCCACAGTCTGTCAGCGTGTGTCACCGCCTCTGATACTTTCTCAACGTCTGTTAATATCTCCAAGCATTCAAGACATCGGTAGTTGTCATGTGACAAGATGACAGGTCCGCAGCAATTGGGACATTGCAGTGCCTAACAGACGCAGTTCACATTTCTTGCATACTTGATGTTTTATTACCACCCACATAGCATCACACTCTCTCTCTGTGTCTGTTTTAACCATAACTGATGAATGTCCTGACCAATGACCAAGAAACTTCATATTTGGTATGCATATACATTTTTATAATATCAAGGTCACATTCAAGTTATCAAGGTCATGGAGTTGAGGTCAAGGTCAGATTGGTGGTTAGCCTTCGACTGAAAGGCAATTCAACCAGTCTATCTATTTCATCAAGTGGTCTGACTCCCTCACTCAAGACTGAAAATGCAGTATTGCAATTCTGACAACTTCAGACTGAAATATCAAAAAATGCTGTCATGTCTAGGAATATGAAGTATTAAAAACGTTTTTTGTTGCATAACAAGGAAACAAAGTTTACACAAGACTGTTACACACAACAAAAATACCATAACACAAATAACTGGAACTCAAAGTAGGTAACAAAAATTAACCAGCAACAGTGTGTGACCTGATGCACTGAGTGTGGAATATTTTCACGTTTCCTAACAGTCATCAGTTTTCTATTCTAAAATTGTTTACTAATAATCTCCCATCTCATTCCATGCACTAGACTAAGCAAAGCTAAGTACACATGACAATAAAGAAGACTAAAGCCTGCCTGTTGTAGTGCACCCAGAAGCCAGCTGGGGCCAGTAAAATCTGCCTGACGATGATACAACACCCAAAGGCTTCAGATCAGCAAGTGACAAAAAATTCACTGACATCAGTTCACGGAAGAAATTACAGCTACACAAGAAGACTCAAAAAAGACAAAGAGTAGAAGAAAGTTAGCTACCAATCTGCATTGTGTAGCAACGTAACATAACGTGACAATGAATAATAAAAGTCTGAGACCTGGCAATAAAGTTCATCATCAATGTCCTGTGTACAGGCGCAACAGCAACATTCAAAGAAATACTGTTCACGGAGGCACTGGCGTCGCTTGGCACGGCACATGCGTTGATAGTGTGGACCTGACAATGACATCATAATTATCATCATCAACAGCATTGTGTTGTTTCATTGTATATGCCTGTGTCTTTTGCTGTATTTGTCTACTTCTTGTATCTCATACGTACTAAAATGTACTTACATTTTATAACATTGTGACTGTCCGTTCAGCTATTTGTTTCTGCCACATGAATGCAGTGCAGCTACTGTTGTCATGACGCGACTGTGTGGCAGTGGCTGTCAGTGTGGCTGTCACGTTGATGTATTATGCTCAAACGACTGAGTCGATCACAATGCGACCTTCACGTAGCCATTCGTTTTCTCATAAAAAATATGAACCCGATAGCTTAAGGCAATCCCCCTCACTGAAGTAAAATGTTGGAGATATTTTATTCTCAAAGTTGCGTGGTGCCCTTTGGCGAATACATTCATACAAGCCTTCACAGCAGTTTCAGTAGTTCTAGTAAACTGAGACTAACGTCATTATACCAACCGTAACAGTTGAAAATCTCATCACCGGCGGCGATGTCTTTAACAGCACGAACAACGAGAATATCACTGTAGAAACTGCAAATTAAACAACGTGAAACGACTGTCATGTCATGTTGGCAGGACACAATGGCTTGACACCTGTTCTGATATCTAACAATCAATTCACCAGACTGACGATGACAAGGAAGCACAAGCACAACTGTGAAGTACATTACATTACGCTTCTACACTCATGTCAACAAATTCTTCAAATAAATCCAGTGGTGTGATAGTAAATTTTTATTTATGGGAATGGTGATAGCGAGTGCGTTAGCGTAAGTGAGCCTATTATGGGGTCTGCAGGCGGAGCCCCCAGCGGGGCCCAGGGGCAGAGTCCCTGGTCAGGGGGCCAAGCAGCGAAGCCCCCCTGAAGCTAAAAGCTTTATAGCTTTTGTATGTCGGATGGAACAGAGAAATTGGCTTCATTGCCTCCTTTTTGGTATTCTACAAATTTGTAGCATGAGAGTTCAAAACGTTTTTGGGAACACTCTAATATCGGCATTCCCGCTAGTATCATACATGTTTATGTGAACGCTGTTCTCATACAAAAATATTTACGGGAACAGCGCTCCCACGCTTTCCCGCTCCACTACATCCCTGAATATATCTGACAATTGTTTTTGTTTTTTTTTCATCTGCCACTACAACTCCAACAAGTTTTCTTTGAGACTGACAAAAAAATGAAAGCACGACAAAAAACTTGAGTTAAAGAAAAGCAGGCAGCCACAGACAGCATGAAATACAACAACACATCACACACTACCTGGATATGATGGAAGGTTCACAAGAATGATTCATTAAGCTAGCTGTCGGGTAAACTGCCGTTGCTAGACGAACTTGCTGACTGATGTCCACCATGCAAGGCAGCTCTCCACTAGACTGGCCAGCACTACTGGAAGCACAGTCATTTCCAGCTGAAAGTATGGAAGCCGGCGGCATTCCGGCACAGCTGGTTCGTGTGACAGAAGTGATGGCGTGAGCATTGGTGACCAACTGACAAGTGTGTCTTAGTAGTAGACCGCCTACGAGTTCTCTTACACTGCTGACATCTAGCAAATAAGTAAATAAGTAAGTAAGTAATATGAGTAAGTATGGCTTTATGTCTCACTCGACACATAACAGATCAGTTAAGAGACGAGTCAAACTTCCAGACAATCAACTGCACTAGTAGCAACAACCAAAACTGAGTAACAAAACAATACAATCATCAGAAACTCAAACACAATAAGAGTCCCCAGATAAACCCACAACAAATACATGCTAGAAAAACCTGCTTTAGTCGCATTTAACAGCATCAAGCTAAGCAACAGAATGGGTCAAATTTCACAGCCACAGAGCTCGCATGAGGTAGGCTTGCTGCCGATGTCACAGAAAGACAATTTAGAACTAAGATAAATACCTCATTTGTCTTTGAAGCTACACTCCAGCAGCTGCTACGTGTTTATTACTGAAATCTTGGAATCTTGCTAAATTCTTCAAATAAACTTTTCACAAAACACTGTCTATACAAACACGTCATACAGCCACAGATTCTATTCTAACAAAAACAAACTAAGTTCCCATTAACAAGACAACATCAACACACATCGAGCTGTGTGAGCGTGTTCATCAATACTGCTGCCGGAGGTGAAGAAGTCAGTCTGATCAAGCAGCAACAACAGCAGCCGAGCTGTCTACAGTCACACAAATAGTACACGTCATCACAGACAGATGCACTCACAATGTTGTGGATTACTGGTTAAGTATGTAGTAACGTCCAACTCAACTCATCATACAGCATTTCAGAGTTGATCTTTTCAGCCATGCATGCATGCAAGATCAAACAGAGCAAACCACATCTAACTGCTAAGTTAGTTATAACACAATATTCAAAACAGAGTTACAAATAAACTATTAATATACACAAAACTGAATCTAATGAAATCTAATCTGCTTTAGCTTTTACACCATCAAAGCAAGAAACAGATCCCACATCTCCTGCAGCCTACATGGGGCTCACTGTCACTGTGATAACATACATGTAGCAAAATGGCGGAGAAAGTCAACAGAAAGTGTTATAGTAATACCAGGGCATACTGAAAGAGATCTTCAGGCAGCATGTGTTCAATGTGGCTCATAAGATGGTACACTGCTGTGTAGTTGCATTCATACCAGGGCATACTGAAAGAGATCTTCAGGCAGCATGTGTTCAATGTGGCTCATAAGATGGTACACTGCTGTGTAGTTGCATTCATACGTGCCGTCTGACGTTGTGCCTAGAAACTGTGAACTGTTGTCGACTGTGTCAACACCATTGTCGACTGCGTCATCAGCTGTCTCTGCACTGGCAAACTCTGCAAAGCAAAGACATATGACTGTTTAATTTCATACTTCTCAGACTGTTGTCAAGTCACGAACCTTACCGCTATGATGGTTTTACCGTGGCTAACAGGCTTGAGAAGACCATCAGGGCAGCCTTGGACGAAGAACATACAAGATGATCTAACTCTGATGGTCCTAGGGCTTTATGGGGCTAGAGATGCAGCTTAGAATTGATTTCTCTGGAGGCTGATGGCTTAAAACTGTGCTATGTGTTATGTCTAGAGTATGATGAGGTCTGTGTATCGTAGCAGCTGAATGAAAAACTTGTTCTGCTTTGAGAATTATCAAGTCTGAAAGAACTATAAGACAATATAATACACAAAACACAGACACCAGGCAATATACAATGTAACAATAGCACGAAGCGCAGAAACCCAGCGTCAGCAACGACTCAACCAATCGTCCCGAACGTCTTCAGCGGCCAGCGCTTCGGCGTCGCGTGAGCAAGTGTAGTGAATAACGAACAGAAGTCACTGACGGAGTACGGTTCTCGAACTGACGGCCTCGGGTAGACTACATGGGTCATCATCAGGAGGTCTAGCAACTGGCAGTTGATGTCCCACCAGCCCGGCACTGTGGAACAACCACCAACAAAGCACAAGAATTGCACCAGTGACCATCAAACATCCACGACTGAAGCACGAACGTCCAAACGTTGGTAAAACGTTCTGCCAGTATTACTTCTCAGTATATCGTAGCCACGTCATCGCGTATCTTGCCTTCATATCAGAACTTGCAAGAACACCCACCATGTACAGTTTTTCTTCACTATCGAAGCACATCGTACGTCCTCATTCACGCCATAACTCATGATGACTCGACAACACAAAGCACATGTCTTGCTTGATTGACCTCTGCACAACTGTCAGACAGTCTGGCTCACATAATCCGACCACGGTACAGGTGTTGCGATGCATCCAACGACGAGAGAGTTGATCATGCTGGCTGCACTAGACTGATGGTCAACACAAACTAAGGCATTGTCACACGCAAAGATTTAAGGAAATAACACACAGTACCAAATTAAGCGAAATCAATAGTCACATCATAACAACTGGAAATCAGGCTTAAAGACCACAAGAGTGCTTACAGCTCAAACAAAACAAAGTACACTGTTAAGCTGGAGTAGTTTTATGCTATCTTTGCACTGACAGGACATGTCTGAATGCTCAACCTACCTGATGCTTACTTCACTACGCAATTAACTGTATAAGTTTCTGTGTAATTGCATTTGTCTGTCTGCATCTCCCATACAGGCTCCATGCCTTGAAACTAACTGGTACATTTTCAGAACATCAAAGCTACATTTGACAGGGTGGTCCATCGAATTCCCGGACTTATCCAAACAACATTACACTACAGTATACTTACGCTGCAGCTGCTGTCGTCCTGTCACTAGAATAAGACGCAAACTGAGATGAGCAACACCTATCTGCAATTAATGCAACAATGAGTGCATCAAACATGCAGTGTGTATTTGTATACTTGGCAAAATATCTGATACACTTTGCATATTAAACTTGTACATTTTGCAATGACAGTAAAACATTAAATTAATTCTACTTCGTTACTTAATTCAACTTTTGTTGATAGTAAATTATGCTACAGCAACCACAGCAGTGCATTTGTTACTTAAAGCTGGCCATACACAAATAATTTTTGTCCACCAGCTTATGAACGAAATATGTGGTTAGTGTTGAGCAAAGAGAAAAGTAATAATATTACAGCATGCAGAAGGTCAGTGAATTTGCACTCAATTCTGTGGTAGTTATCCCAAGATGCTGTGCGACAGTCCTCACTGCAGTACTGGACACAAGTGCACTGGATGCATCTGTAATAAATAACACAGCATGTTTCATAAAAAACAACCCCTTGATTTTTTGTTATATTTTTGCCAAATTGTGGCCAGTTGTTGCTAAAATCAACCAGCCAATACGATGGGAAATGTATTTTCTTCCACTACTGAAATCTTCTGTATATATAATATACATTCTTTGCAAACAACCATTTAATGTAAGTAAGTAAGTACATTTATAAAGCGCATTAAAAAGTAAAAATCAGTCACTAGGCTGCAGTCTTCAGCTAAACAGATGCGTTTTCAGTAACCGGCGAAACTCGAAAAGTGTTAGTTCAGAATCCTGCAGATGAAATGGTAGATTGTTCCACAGACATGGACCAGCAGCAGTGAAGGATCGATCACCCAGACTTGTTCGGGTTCTACGAATGTCACACGTAGCAACATTGGACGATCGAAGTCGTCGTTGGCCAGTGGTTGTGATGGGTTGGCAGTCGTCCATCAAGTACCATGGTGACAAGGCGTTCAACGATTTGTAAACTAGGACACAACTGTTAGGAACTCAAGCTGTGTGTGGCGAACCACTGCCTAACGACAAACACCGATGTTGCCAGTGGTTGTGATGGGTTGGCAGT
>Ga0126335_1003076_pt1 | contig 10256 bp, 6 predicted proteins | sample OlaspJWI45metaG_FD_108409 | JGI IMG/M metagenome (GOLD analysis project Ga0126335, IMG submission 108409) | Marine gutless worms symbiont microbial communities from Oahu, Hawaii - Olavius sp. 1 OAHU.JWI-45 metaG | ecosystem: Host-associated > Annelida > Digestive system > Unclassified | place... | reverse complement strand
GTGGTGACTATAGTTTGTGTATTTAAATATGGTGTCTATGGTCTGTGTATTTAAATGCTATTTTATTATCTAAGTTAGTTAAGTTTCTAAGTGTGTATCTTTTCTTTTACTCTCTCTACCAGTGTTGGTGAATAAAGTTGAATATAAAAAGTAAAAGATGAGAATCCACGTTACGTTACTCGTTACATTTTACGCACACCTGTGTTTGTTGTTATACTGAGGTTGCTTTTGTAGAGGAATATTGTAGTGTTATGCAGCCGCTCGCTGTTGCGTTAGACATGTTACAGGTGGAGAATAAATGCTACATTGGATTCCTGCTGCTCACTCTGACTTCCCTGGAATGCAAATTAAGAGCCCTTAAACCAAGTGTCAAGTTGACAGTCCCACTGATCGATGCGATCTTGTCAGACCTGGATACTCGATTCGCTGGATACAGTGATCGCAGTGAGCTGATCATTGCCAGCGTTACCTTGCCGCAGTTTCGACTGCGTTGGCTAGATGAAGCTAAGAAAGCTGCGGCCCGTAGCTTAATGTACGAATATGCCACCGCTGTACAGCAACAGACAGCAACCACATCACATGATACCGACAACGTCTCTGGGAGTGCCAGTCGCGAAGATGACTTCTTCTGTTTTGAAGCACAGCCCGCAGAAAACACAGATGCTCGAACAGAAGTTGACATGTTCCTGGTTGACACTTCCAGAGACATTCATTGTCTTAACAGATATCCTGTGATACAGAAGCTGTTTTTGCAGTATAATACTGCACTTCCGTCTATTGCCCCGGTAGAAAAGTTGTTCAGTCTTGGAGGCCAAATTTTGACCCCTATACGAAACCGGCTGACTCCAGCACATTTCGAGCGCCAGATGCTCCTTCGTGCAAATAAATGTGCGTTTCGTATTACTGACTGAAATGCTCTTGTTGTAGGCTAAATATGTGCATTTATGCTACAGTTATAACTGAGTTCATTTTAATGTTAACTGACACTTAGGACTATAGCTGAGCTAATTTCAGTTCATGTGTGATCCTGAAGCTGACTGCAGTGACTTATTAGATTTCTGCACAATTCTGACGTTGTTTGAATTTATATCACACTTGGCAGCTAAGTGAATGTAACAAAAAAGTAATTTGTTTACTTTTGAAAAGTAATTGTAATTGTAGGCCCTAACATGTTACTTTTGAGATTTTGTAAAAAGTAAAGTGAATAATTACTTTTTGACATCAGTAACAAGTAATTGTAAACAATTACTGTTAAAAAGTAATTTACCCAACACTGGTAGGTCTAATGATTCTGATCTGATACCCGAGTACCAGTGTATACGCGTTACCTACATGTACGAACCAGTTCAGACAGTACCGCACCACACGGTTTTGTACGGAACCTTGCTGGTCGAACACATGAAAAAATATTGTCGAGTTCACACTGCGTGCGGCAGTTTACAGCTGCACTTCCATAAACTGCAGTTCATAGAAACTGAACATGTATTGTATTGTGCGGACTGCAGCGTACTTTTTGCGCATCTGCCCGCATAGTCCGCACGGCTCCACACAAACCAACGAAATGAAAATTTACGCAGATGCGGACACACATATGCACGGTACTGTGCGCAGTCTGAACGGGCCTTCGAGAATTGTCACGTCGTGTCGCAATTTTCTGATTTTCGTAACTCAAAAACTGAATACGAAATTCACTGACACGTTTGTCTGTTTCGCCCATTATGCTAATACCGTGGTACAGAGGTTTGTCGAGTAAAATCTATAGAAGTCAACATCAGCAAGTGTCAAACACATGTACACTGTTATATCAGCACGAAACAACACGCAGCAAAATTTCGTCACAATGACAAAAGTCTGTTAGAATTTATGGTTTAAGCCAAAAGACGAACATTAAACTGCTGCTACAGAATCGATAACATTAGACCTATACCTCAGTTAAGCTCAGTTAACATGCGCTGTAGCTCACTTCAGGATGTCTGTCGATCGAGACGACTGGCACGCAGCGACGCTGTATAGACGGCGACAAGCAGACTGAGACTGTTGCCTATAGGTTGCTGCTGTTGCTGCTGTTGCTTTACTACGCGCGTATGCGGATGGACGGTAATGTTTTCAGTCGCATGCGTCTGTGTGTGTCCGGGCTGTAACCGTTAAATGCTTACGAATTCATAAGTGATACACTCATAACTGTTGAAAGCCTTGACATGGAAACTTCATCTTTGTTATGTAGATACATGCTGTTAGAGCTGTAAAAGATATATAACAAATAAAATTTTAAAAAATAAAAATAGGCCTAAACATTATAAAGGTCAAGTGGAGAACTCTCATGTTTGCCTTCGATTTAAAAAACATTCTTGTATTTTTTCATTCCATCGATGACTACGCGGTCGCTTAGCAATGACAGTCCAGATTGTGTGCATCTTCTCAAACATTTCTATCGTTGACAACTCTTTCAGCAGCTAACAAAGATAAGCCCATATATATACAGTAGACCTGCGAGTAACTCAGTCGTCACAAATGTTGTTTACTCGTTCTTACCTTTCTGTCTGGTCCTATTAACGTATCAACACACTGACACGGGACAACAAGTGGACAGTGCATTGCAGTTATGTTGTCATTGCTCTATAAATCACAGCTATCCTCTAGTTTCATGATTTCCATCACAAACAATACCTTGTTTGTTAACTCCTTGGGCTTCCACAATTTTCAATTTTCTGGCGATGTCTTAATTCCACTCTTCTGATCACGTCTATGTCACACAACTTACTGTTCTAAATAGTTCCATTTATACTGCAGTGATCTACCTTTACCAATTAGGCCTACTTACGTATCGTACGTGTATCAGAGCTGCTGGGCCGCCGGGGAATCGCCAAAATGGCAGAATTGTATTTCCGGTCTCGAAAATGGTTGCAAATTATGAACCAAAAAACCGCGATTTCTTACTCCTGCGTGCCCTGCTTTCAACATCTATGTTTCACCAAAATGTCTGGAGTGTTATAAGTATAGGTTAGCGCACGATTTTCGTTCACTCCCGAAGAAGAGTGCACTGGGGTGGCGCACCTGCGCAAGACAACGGATCGAGACTATTAGCTGAGATAAACTGACTGAGAATCAGTCGTGGATGCATTGAATGGCGCGCGATTGACTACTGGCCTGAGACCGCAGTCGAAAGTCAGTAGTCGATCGTCACACCAGGAGCGCCATTCAACGCGACTTCTCAACTGTATTCGAGGTCACAGTTTGGCTCAGCTACAGGTCGAGACGACGTCGTCGCGAGCGTACGTGTGCTGATCCAGTTCAGTCTTGTGTGAGAATGTACGAAAATAGTGCGTTAACGTAGTTAGTCAACGATACCGTATTGACTCTGTGGCTGAAAGTCAGAGAATTTTAGCGATGTGAGCGATTGTGAAATGATTTGCGCTAGCCAGTTGGTGGAAGAACTTTATAATGGTGACGTTGGAGATGATGATCTGATCGGATTGTGGCATCTCAGCAAATGAAATAGCCTTTTAATATTTTCTTTTGGAGGTAAAGGCCTATATTTGAGCGTTTCACTGCGGAAGTGCTAAGTTTAGTATGTTGATTTTTGCCACCCGACGCAGTGCGCCGGCGCGGCATTTGCTATGGCGACGTGGCTGTCTGTGTGTCACGTTGGCGTCAGGCGGTTTGTCAGCGATAGCTGAGCTTCTTGCGTTACGTGTAGTTCGTAAAACACAGCCGTATATGGCGTAAGTTTGTCAGATATTGGTGCGTAGGCTACTATTTTTATTTGTTGGTCAATTTCTTCATGCTATGTTTTACAGGGTTTTGTCGTTTGTCGCGCACCGTTTCTCGTATTCAGTAGCCTATTACTTGCTGGTCAGTGTGTTTTGCAGGGCCTTGGCCAGTTTGCCACACCTCCGCCGCCGCTATCTGCAGTGCACTCTCATCGATGAGAATGCACTGTGACATCACAAGAGTGCACTGTAGACAGCGGCGAGGGATGTATGGCAAACTGTCGCGGTCTTTACGGTCACGCATGACCGGGCACGGCAGCCAGCGTCGGCCGGTCTGCCCAATGCATACCGTATATAGTCATGTGTCCGGACAGCTGGAACCAGACAGTTTGCAGACAGTCTGTAGGCAGACAGACAGTTGGTTACATGTCTGTGACTATGAATGGTGGTGGGTCTGTTAAATTGAGTAGACGCACGCCACCACCATGCTGTTTGTCATTGTATAGCTCGTCTAATTGTTATGTTTCGTTTTTTTGTATTATACATTTTGAAAACTACAAAGAATTTGCTTCGAGTATTATTTACTGTAATAGGCCTTAGACCACGATGCCGACCGTGACAGTCACTGCGGCATTTAACTGCACGTAGCATTATTATGGTCTTTGTAGCAAAACACTATAAAACTGTCTTAATAATATGCAACAGCAGCTAAAGGTTGCTAGGCTGTAGTTAAAACTGTATACCTATTGCCTACTAATACAATTATGATAGCACAGTATAATGGCATATAACTTTAGGTTACTGACGTTGTCTTGTAGTTCAAAAAACAACACAGCATTGCCTTTTTACACCGCGTACTCATGACAGCAAGTTAAAACCCGTTAGCTTTCCAGTCGACTTTTAGTTAAGTACTATTCGGATTCGAGTTGAAATTGTCCAATTTTGTTTTTTTAATCCAAATTAGATTTCAGTTTGTCCAAAATACGCTGAAATTCCGCCCAATTTCATCCAAAAGGAATTCAGTTAAATTCCAGCATTTCCATCCAAATTTGGTCAAAATCTATCCAAATCTATCAAAAGTACGTCCAAATTACTCAGCTACGGCAGGGACGCAAAAAAGAGTCAGCTGACGTCAGCTCTATTTTACAAAGATCAGGCCGACAGCATGAATTCTGTAAATGTGAGACAACGCAGCACGGAGGAACGATGGCTTTATGAAACGTCGCTAGGGGTTTTTGACATGATGGGTCGTTTGCATGCGAAGTTGATGTTTCAGGATCGATATCTGCTCAACGAAATCGATGTCAAGATAAAACTCGCTCGCAGTTGCACTACTTTCTGCGTCATGGGACCGGCCCCGAGTCGTAATAACCCATGCCTATATACAAAAGTTTAAGATTATGTCGTCTGTCTTCTTCGTTCAGTTGAAGACTTTGGAGCGGGGTACTGCCAAATACCCTTTGCTGTGCGTCTTAGTTTTGCGGGTGTTGACGTGAATCATCAAAACTTCTCTGGATAACTCCCCAGCCGCATCGTCGTGGGGTTGGTAGACAAGCAAGCGTTTAATGATCATGCCGATCGGAATTCTTTCCATTTCAGAAATTTTGGGCTCAGAGAAATCGCCCTATGTCTCGATGGTCAAAATCAGCACGCCATCAAGCCCATACATGATACAACCTGATGGGCTATGCACATGAGCTAACGAAAGTCTGTTTGCTGGAACTGGAAGAAGTTGCAAAGACAAGGGGCTGTTTATGCAATTAATCTGAGCCTAAATACAAAAGGTATATAAAATCTCGGCGAAGACGACCAGTTCACACTCATCCAAGAGGGCAGTATTCGTCTAACGTTAAAATTTTCGGTAGCCCTGGCCGCCACAGTCAGCGTCGTCGCGTACGCTACAATGAAATTTTTGGAGGTAGACCGCGATAGAAATATAATTTTTGACTTCGGAGTATGAATTCTGATGAGATAGACAAGCGCGCCTGCCTCACTTTGATTGGGTGTTTAGTGCTGACCATTTGCCTCGCGATTCTCACCTACTGGTCTGCAATACGGATCCATCTGATAAACCATGGCGCCACTGGATCGCTTGCTATCTATGTTGAGGATGGGCGAGAAAACTTTTTTTGATTCGTTCGGTCGTCGACCTAGTGGAGATTTTGAACGTTGTATGCATCGCCACTGCAAAACGTGGAATTTTAATGACAAATAGCTACAGAGCGTCGTTAGCAAGTTTTGTGGGCATTATTGTATTTATTTATGTCTTCTTCGCAGTAGAAATATTAACATGCGTAGAATTGTGAGTAGTTTTAACGGCGACTGTGGGCTTAACGATGCACTGGTTAAACGCCTATGTCTGTAGTAGACAATGACACTGATTGTTTAACGCGTTTTGCGCTGATTTATGAACTAATATTAGTGTCGTTATACACAAACAAACACGGGCACATGGGCCTATACGAGAGTCCGGTAGACAGTGAATCGAGATTAGCAAATGTTGGTTTGTTAGGCTATAGATAATGCTAGTTATACACTTTACGCATACGAATGTCACTCGACAATAGTAGCTTAAGCGCTTCGTCGTCGTCGACCACGGTATATATCCTCGGGTCATACTTCTCGCTCGCCGAATGGACATTTGTATTGGACTACAGGCCCGTAGCTATGTTCAGGCACGAGGAGGCAGTTGCCTCCTCGTTCCTCGTCGTTTAAACTTTTTTGAGACAAATAAATGTAACGAGAAACTGTGTAAAAATAAAAAATATGCCAGAAAGAGTCGTATAAACCTGTTGCTGTTGCTATGCTCCTATACGTTCCACCCCCTATGTTGCAACTTGTAACATATTTGTGTTATATTGTTCGTGGCGAATTCCATGCTCGTGGATCTGAGACCAAACGGTAATCCCGTCCGCACACCGTACCCCCTTCGGCGATGATTTTGGTCCAGATTTGCCTTTACTGTTTAAACTGCACGAAATTTGGTTAGTTACTGGAAAGTCGTCAAAATTGTTGCCACCAGATGTCAAGATTTTACGGCTAAAATGCACCAATATCGATTTCGGTTGGGGCTCCGCCCCAGACCCCGCTGCGGGAGCTTACAGCGCTCCCCCAGACCCCATAGCTGCATTAAAGGGGGCCTACTTCTAAGGGAAGGGGAGGGAAGGGGAGGGGCGCTCGACCTGCCTCCTCGTTTTGACAATCCTGGCTACTGGCCTGGACTAGGTTGTCGGCAGAAGCCACTATAATGTGTGCAAGTATTGTAATGAAAGACAAATACATTTTAAAAACATATATTAATAAATTAACAGAACATAGTAAAATATATGAATAATTAATGTCTATAACTGTTTATTGTCTTTCGGTATCAATGCTACAGCAGTTACTTCCCCAATTTAAGTCCTTACGGTGTAGGTGATAGTTTGATCGCAAAACCCACCCCAGAAACAAACTAAAAGGAACTAAAACGACGTCAGGCCTGCAAGATCCGGTAGCATGTTGATCACTTTCGGATATGTAGGCCCTATTGTTTCCGAATCAATAATTCGAACAACAGCTGTCGTCGCTTTCACATGATGTCCTGAAGTCCGAGCAGCACTTCACAAACGTATCGATAATATTCATCACTGACAAGTCGACAATTCATAACATAGCAATCCAATGTTCATCAACGTTTGTATGCATCTGAACTTCTATTCGATGTCAATTCATCAAATAATTCGTCGAAGTATCAAACGCAAATTCAAAACAAAACCCATTAGATCCCATCCATAGAATACATCTCTCACTCGCTTCCAGTGTAAAAGTAGCCTAAACGTCGTAGTGGACCCACCCCAAACACCGTCACGATTACGCTATACGCTGCACAATACCATAGTTACTACGCAGCTTTGTTAATATTCCCTCTTTACTCCAGACCAACATCACTAATCAGATGAGGCCAGAGGTTGAGGGGGCCTGGTTTAGTCGCCTTTAACGACATCCCGCCATTCGGCGAGGAAACGGAATTGAACGGCAGGCTACCGTAGTTCAGCTGTTTTATGATTGTGACTGATGCGAGCATTGTGTTAGTTGCTAAATAAAGTGTTCTAGTTAATATTTCACAGTTTTTTGATTGTCTTCTTTCTTTGGCGTTTTAACGAAGTCACAAATCCGGCTCCGGCCGGATTTGGGAAAAGCAAATCCGGTACAGCCCTACTCGTTACACTCGTATAATCCACTGTAGACCATGTTGTAACCTACACGCATTTAATAGACTAGTAACCATATGCTCTATTTCGTTTAATTTCAGAGATATTCGTGTGTGAGTGACTTGCGTATAGGCGTATTGTTACTGCAGCTGTCGCACATTTTGGCGGTAGTTAATAATGTCGGCGTTGTCAACCGTCCTTGTTCCGAGGGTTGGTTGTACTATGAACAATCGCTGTCCATCGGATTCTATCCTTAGTTTCTTCTAGCAACCGCTCGAATGGTAGACTATAGTCCATGACGTGACGTTGTCGATCCAAGCTGTCTTTGGTCTTAATAATGTATTCCCTGATCGAGCTTGATGTTCATTTATCATTTGGTGAGCGTCACAGCTGATACGTCATACCTCAGTAAGTTTCAGAACAGTTAATCTTCAAGACGTGCCGACTGCTGATGTCATCAAGTACGATTTGTGTTTCCAAGATCTTGAATTCGCAGAGCGGCTTATTTTAACCCCAGGTGTATTTAGTTTGTCACTCTGTCACGTCAGAGGTAAACTTAGCTATTATGTTTTGGCTTGTTACACCAACAATGTTTTTTGACGGCCCACCATTGTTTATCAATTACATGCCACAGTGTGCTATTTGTGAACATTTATATCAATTACTTATCGTTTAGACTTTGTTGAGCACACAGCGCGTGGATGTGTGTGCTGTTCATTAGACGTCGCACATCGCGGCGCTTGCTATGATTGATCACCCATGCACTAAGCGACTGAACATACACAGCACCAGTAGTCACCAGTAGTAGTTGCAGTGCAGATGGCCGACAGTTGGCGACAGAGCGAGCACATCGGCAAATACAGCCAGCGTAATACATACAGCGTAATGCGTTTGCTATTTACAGCTGTGCGCTGCAATTCGTGGAACAAGCGTAAACCTGTTTGGGACGCGCCAACTCATGCAAGTTAATGCAGATGCTGATGGTGATCAGGGTAGATATAGGCCTACGCCGAAATCGGTAATCTGGAAAACATTTTTAGACATGGGTCACGAGACAGATCACATGACAGAAAACGCTCGTGTTTAAAGCCATCGTTGAAATTACACTGTCTCAAAACACGTCCCGCGTGTTGTCGGCTATAACTTTGTCAAATCAACCGATTTTTCGAAGTTCTTTCACCACTAGAAAGCCTATGAAATTTGCTACAAATGCACCATAACGCACTGTGCTGTCAACAGTAGGTATCTGGTAGGGGTATCTAGTAGGAGTGCACCGGGTAGGGAATTTTGCTGGGTAGCCTACTGTAGTCTTGTTTTCTACATAGATATGAAAACTTTATTATACGATCTAATCTCCACACCAGCGCTGACCGCTACTGCTGCGTCGTCGATGCTATGCGTATACCTGTACTACTGATGCAACTACCGTCTGTGATTGGCCACGAATGAGTGGCTATGTAGCTACACCACAATCTCTCCCCCTTTAGTTTAGCCCTTATGGCAAATGATAATCATGAATGATAATAAACGGCATGCAAAGTCTCCTGCAGATGATCTTGCACAAACATCCGTCGTTAAACACTCTGAACGAACCTCGTCTCCCGGAGAACAGTACGAGCTACTCTCGGCCAGTCCACGCTACCAATGACTAATCGGAGGCCGGAGTGGGGCTCTACATACATTGCATGTGTTACTTCATAATGTCTGCTGTTACAAGTCACCCTCTCCCCTAATGTCTTACTCAACTGTTAGCTTGAGTGGAAAACCGAAATTTATCAGCAGACAGCTTTGGAAACAATATAACTTTAGTAACAGGTGTAATACAGTAATTATGGCTCAATACAGTGTCTAGGGAAAAACTAAGAGGTGCAGTAGGGAAAAAGGAGACTATAACATAGTATAAAAACGAGAATTTCACCACACAGTTGTAGCTAGCGGCTAGCAACAAGCAGTTAGCACGTTGGCACACGGTGTGGTAGACGACACCGACAGAACGGATAGCTGGCGTCGTAGGACGGTCGGTGACGGTCGGCGTCAGTCGTCGTAGCCAGTGGCGTAGCCAGGAAATCTTTCCGGGGGGAGCAAATCCAGGGGGTCTGGGGGACAGATGTCCCCCAGTGGGGTCCATGGGCGAAGCCCCGGTGGGGGTCTGGGGGCCCCCAGACGCTGACGACTTTACTATGAAAAAATGAGGACTTATGATATTGATTCCAGGTTAGGCTAATTTCAGTAATTGTGTGATTTGCGTGATGCAGTAAGTTCTTCTTCAAGCTGTCCAACTCTACCCATTTTAACGTATAACAAGCAAATTATTGTCTAACAGAAGAAACTTTGGCTTCATTATAATAATTACAGC
>Ga0126335_1003075_pt1 | contig 10256 bp, 5 predicted proteins | sample OlaspJWI45metaG_FD_108409 | JGI IMG/M metagenome (GOLD analysis project Ga0126335, IMG submission 108409) | Marine gutless worms symbiont microbial communities from Oahu, Hawaii - Olavius sp. 1 OAHU.JWI-45 metaG | ecosystem: Host-associated > Annelida > Digestive system > Unclassified | place... | reverse complement strand
TAGAATACATGTTGCCTAAAAGTTAAAATATTCTTTGAAATATTGTAGTCATGTGCTCTATAGAGCTTACAACAAACTGTGACAGCGCATCCGTGACAGTTTCAGCTGTAAGATTTTGTTGTCAGTGCCTCACAAACGTTCATCAATCGGTGCTTCAGTTCGTCAATGAAATGCACCTGCAACTGATAATCTCGCTACTGGATGACACCCGTACTCTTTGCAGTAGACCAGATTGAAGTCAGGGCTGTTCGTTAGTTACAGATCTGGTCGTTAAAAGATGCCTGCTCAAAAAGTCGTAGAGTGCTGCACGTCCAGTGTGCAGGAGTGCAGGACACTGCTACCTTTATGGCCTGTTTACATATAATAGCCTGCTGCCTGCTATCTATTTTAAAGAATATTTAACAAAAATTACAAACTGAAGTCGTACTTAAGTTACAAATAAATAAGTAAGCAAAATGCAATAAAGTAGATGCATGTAAAAAATAATGCATTTTTTATACATTTTCCCTGATTTGCAGGAAATTCGAACTTTTGAGTTCCCAAGGCAGTGCAGCAATACATTTCGGGTGTGGTGACAAATATTATATGACTTTCTAGCAAATTTTATACTCTTTCCAGCAGTAAAATATTTTGAAATCGGTCCAAATTTCACACAAAGTTATCATCAGGTTCGGCAGCAGCTTTTTTTACGACACTATGTATATATATTCGTGAGTTACTGTTTGCTGTGCTTTATTTTTTGATATCAAATTACTAACACAACGAATAATAAAAACTTGGGAAATGTGACACAGCGGTTTAAACAAATGAATCTTCTAACCTCCTGTTTGTCAGTCAGGACAGTAACATCATCTCCCTTAGTGCTGATGATCTCAGCCTTGACGTAACCTTCCTTCTGGTCCGGGATCCAGCAGTTCTTCTTGCCGTCGAACGCCGCCGTCTGTTCTTCATGCAGCTTCTTCTTGTTCGGCGCCAGGTACTGATAGTCGGGGTCGTCGGGAGTTATCGCCGCCATCTCAGAGTAGGCTCACTGTGCAACGTGCAGCGAACTGCGAAATAACTGGAGACTCGGAGTCGTTGAAGAAAGACAGCTGCAAACACAGTGAAAGTGATTGGTGCAGTACTGTATACGTAGTTCATAGAAAGTTTTGTAATTATGTTGTACTCATTTTGTACAAGTTGACAAAACGCAACTAATATTACAGGGTCATGCAATGCTAATAGCAATGCTTATCCTATATAAATAGCAACTTCAATAAACTAGTCGAGTAACAAAGCTACAAGGCTAACTTTGTCACTCTGCCTATTACTAAACTACACTTGTATAACCAAATATTATCGCATTAATTAGTTAATCAAAAAATAATCGTTTATATTTACACAAAGTTATTTCAAATTTTAAAAACAGAAAACACAAATGCACAGTAGAGTTAAAACATTAAAATTAAAACAGTAAAACTCTGAAATTCATTCTGGAAAGTTGTTTTTAAAGTATTTTTAAGTAAAAAAAGGTGAACAAGAATTATGCTAAGACGTGAAAAGTAGATAATAAATAGACTGATGAATTGTTCCAACCGTAACTCGCTGCTGACAGTCGACGTGAAAAAGTTGGACGCCGGTAACTGTGCAGAAACGACTGACTTGGAGTGAAGCAAAAGCTGGCAGTACGGTGCTCGGCTGCGGAGGCTGCACTGCGCGCCAGTATACACCGACGGCACCGCACCGGCGACGAACCGTTCCACGCTGATGGAGGAATTAAAGCGATACGGAGTTGAGGAAGTGAGATATTGTGGTGGCTTTTGTGAATTTTGGAGATGAACACTTTGGGAGTTAACAGAAGAAAGAGATCACCGGTGAGGAAATTGGAATAGGCAATGAGAGCATTAATATATTTGACATTAAATTTTTCATTCCGCCCATCATAGATTGGGCCAGGTTGGGTACAGCACACGTAATACAGTGAATGGATTCGATTGTTATCAATAACTGACTCGTGTACATTAATAATGTTTATGTTGCGTGCATAACTGAAACTATTGGCGACCGATTGTGATTTTAGTGGTTGTTTCGTTCCGATTTTAAGTATTTCTGCATTTATGCTTTGTTTTGGAGCCCAATGTCACAGTTTTGACCGCTCCTAATCAAGAGTTGAAAGCTATTTGTGATCTTTCTAATTCTATATGTTGTGTTTCCGCTGTTGCGATAATCAACATGCGAAACAAACACGTAACAATGCGCTGAAAATGACGTATTACGATTTGTAACTAATAATGGCATCACCTAAGCATTACTCAGACAAAGTAGCGACACGCTAATTTCACGCACATTTTAACAGCGATTATACACCAATATGTTTTACTTCAGACCATGCCCAGGCTACCAGAGTGTCTCGCAATCACTCAGTTGGGTTGATAAGAAATGAGAAAGTTGAGGAGGCGGCGGAGAAGAATGCGTGATGTTGGCAAGTGCACGTGCAGCATGCATGTAGCAGCTGACGGCCAAGTTGCAACAGCAGCAGCAGCAGCACACCGACGGAGCCACGTGGGCGCTTCGTCAGTAGCTGAAAATAGCATCAGAATACGACGGTCGTCGGTGGCTGCTAGTGAAGGTGCACGCGGCTGTTGCAACCAGATCACACGGGTTTTGCAACCGAACCGCGACGAATGTAAACTTATGCACCTCTCTGTTGGTTTGTGAGCCTTTAATTGGCATTCGCTGTCGACGCGACAAATAAAACGAGTGACTGATTCACTCGAAACCTCATTATCAGTTTGTGTTTACCAGCCTTTAATCCACACGCTGTCCTTCTTGACGCGTATCCAATCACGTTATCTTACTAAGCCGTCTTTGCAAAAATTGTCGACTTCAGGCCGCATCGAATGCACAACATACGCAGTGCGGCCAATTTCGACCTATGATCCCATAGCATGGTGTGTCAGTCAGTCTGTCTGTCTGTCACGCGACTGCGCTGTGCAAAAACGGCTAAATGGATCGAGGTCCTGTTCAGAGTGGAGACTTTCGGAGACCAACGGCACATTGTATCAGATGGGGGTTCTGATGCTCCTACGGCAAGGAGAGAGGAAGTGGGCGGGAATTTTGCCAATCGTAAAGTATAAAAATATTACTCGCATTCGATGTGGCCTTCGCAAATTACTTTGGCCTCTTGTTGATAAAACATACACGTCAAAAAGTAAGCTTATTTTGTAAATCAATATTGGCTTAAATATTGAGAGCGCTTTGACATTGTGGACAGCGAAATCTCACAAAATCAAAACATACTATACGTGTCAATAGCCTTTCGCTAAACTCAATTCAGGCGCTTCCGTGTTTTTGTGTCATTTAGGCACAAGCATTCAGGCTTACTTCCTTGCCCATTACGCACGTATAACTACAATTCTTGCACAGAAACCTGCAATAATCTTGATCTTATAGTCAGAAAAGTTGTTACGACGTCAGTTGAAGGTATCGGCTATATGTAACCAGATTTATGCTGCGCGCGTCCGAGTCGACGGCGCATCAGTACGAGTCCAACATCTGTATCTTGGTCTCTCTGTCCATCGTAGGGGCTAGTGCATTATGAAGCGTGGAGGGAAGGAAGGTAAGCGATGGGAGTACGAGATGAGTGTGTGGGAGGAATGGCTCCGCTGCCGGAATTGAGTCCGTACTGTAGGAATCTAATAATCAAGAAGGCACGTGCATCATGGCAAGCCGCACTTCTCAATAGTCGCCAAGGCGTCGTACATTTTATAGATCGAGAATAAAATCAGCTGCGGGTGAATTAACTATGTCCGCTGTCCACATATTGTATCAGTTGCTATGGCAACATCGTGCGATGGGCTACATGTTACATTGGGATATTTCAAGTTACAATTCGTTGTCAGTACATACACTAGAATATCTGTCCTGCGTGGCAGATATTATGTGTATCCTTTGCAGCATTTGTCTGCAATTGCAATAAAGAGACGTTATTGTTATTATTATTACTATTATTATTATTATTTAGCATTTGACTGTTGAAAACATAAGGCGAGACGGAAAGTAAACGGTTGTACTGGGAGGGAGTTTATCACAGAAGCTGGAACAAAAACAAGTGGAAAATGCTATCGTTTGAAAAAAACACAAGTATTTACATTTCTAATTTGTCAAAAATGCCATTAACTCAAAATAATAACTTTTATTATTTGACCCGGTATTAAATATATTTTTGTTAATGTTACTTTTTATATTTACGTAGCATAAGCTACTCCACAAAATTCATTACTTCAGAAATAAAACGCGGCTTACGCTAACAGTTTCAAGTCATATTTCGTCGCTAAAAGGCCGTGAAGGCGTTCCATAGATACAACAGACATCTTGGAATGGGCAAGTCCTTATACGGGCGTCCGTATGCGCGTGCGTGCATTCGTTCGTAGACATCAATCGACGACTGTGCCGCGTCGCTCGCTCCTAAATTTAGTTGCATTTCCAGATCGCTCGCTCGACGCCGGGGCTTCAAGTTCCAGTCGTGATACAGGCAGCAGTAAAGTGAACTGCGAGACGATGTTCGCGGTGGAGTGCTGTGCCACTGGGTACGTCGCGGTCCTGCGTGATAAACGGCTATAGTGCGCGGCACCTAGGCCTACTCTTCTCCACAGACCTCGTCTGCAGCTCCGGCTAGTTTTTTGGATAAAGAAGCAATTCATAGCATAGTTGTCCCAGACCGCGTGGCGTCGCTTTTCTATTACTTCAGCATCGGTGCATATGCTTATCTCATTCCTTGCGCACAGTAAGACTCACTTCAGCTTACTTGCGTAAGCTGTTGTTGCTGCTACTAGCGCAGATTCTTTTTCTGGACCCAACTCAACCGTTCATTCATCACAATAAGTAACTAAGTAAGTGAATTTGTGTTCGCACAGCAGTCTCCACAACCTAAACAATACTCACCAAACCCAGTAAAGTCAGATAAGCACACTGGATGGCGCTGATTTCCGTTTCCGTAGCCCTCAGCAAAACCCCAGCTTATACTGCGAGACCACGGACACGGGGATACTTCCTAGCGGCTGACTCGACGACCTATAGTTGGCTGGTTCTATACAGAGGTGATTTATGCGCCTGCAGTCTGTCACCCATCTCTGTACTAACCGGGCCCGACGTCGATTAACTTCACTGACCAGACCAACGTCGTTAACCGTTACGCCATGCCGTTAACCAAACCCAACCCATTCAAGATCCACGGATATGCATGAAATGCCTACACTGTCAACTTTTGCGATTAGACCTACGCTGCCATTCGGATCCAAAGATACATGCAGCTACTGAATAAAACTCGGAATGATGACAGCCTGCATTAATAACTTGATACTTTGACACTTTTATGCAAAAAGATATAATTTTGTTGTTTATTGCACTAATACTGCATGCAGTCAATGCACTAATCAGTCACGAGATTGCGACAAGACAATAATAAAAATCTGTGTGCGAGTGGTCAATTTTTTGGATCTTTCTTGTCACGTCAGGCGCATGGGCCAAGCTGCTCCTGCACACCGTCACCAAGCTCTGAATCTCTTATAGTCACGGCACGACAGGGCTCAGGTATAGCACATGGACAAGACAACGAAGACGCCCCTGAAAATGCTTGGTGAAATAATCATCACGAGCATAGGGGTCTCTCCTGATGCTTAAAGTGCTACAACGGATCGGTCAGCACGAAGGGCGCTACGACCCGTCGACGGTTAAGCGTGAAGAGAAAGAGAGATTCGGTTTTAGTCTGCCTACATTTATTTTGCCTGTATTCGATTTTTGATATTGGCTTATAGTGAGTCTCATATAACTCGTGCTTGTGTTTTTGCACTTTATACTGTGTGTGTAATTTTGATTTTGTTTGTATAACAATGTCTGCAAAAAATCTGGTAAGGCCTACTTGTATGTCACAGAGATAATGAAAGAATACAAAACGCCAAAATGTCAACTGAATTTATTATTTTCCGAAAATGGTTTTTTACTAAAAACCGTCAATGCAGCTGCAAATAGCCACAACTTGCGCCGATACTAAAACAAAACATGAAACAATGAGCTAATTGAAAAGATGCAATTAACTTATCGCAATAAAACACGAACAAATCAACGCCAGATCTCTGCAGTGAATACACACAACATTTTACACGCATTAGTATCAGTAGTACTATTAGCGATATTATAAATAACAATTTATTGGGCACTCCTAAAGAAATTCATCACATATCATAATAAACTAATCGCTAATTCTAAGCAGCAAGCCTGACCCTAACCATAAACCTGAGCCCCCTAACACTCACCCTAACCCTAACTGTAAACTCTAGACTCTAACGGAGTCAACAAGATAACCGTGATATTCTTTGAAGTGCATGCATATATGGCTGCTGAGGTATGTGGTGAACTTCTCCAGGAGTGCAATCTACTGATTTGTTTATTTCTTACGGTCGTTGTCAAACACAAGAAATAACACGCAGAACTGAACAACACGCTGCCAGAAAGACAACGTCATACACAACCATGAAACGTAATTGGTTTTGACACAAACACAACAGAACATAAACATAATACTCAGCACGAGCTATACGCGTATAAATCATAAAGTGGCCAAGCTTATCACAACACTGCATTTGTTATCTATTTGTGGTACTTCTCGAATTCCGAAATACCATGGTGCGACCATGATACTTTCATTTATCATGGTACGACCACGGTAACGACGTGGCTTGGTACAGCTGTTGGCGTGCGTGCCAGTGTATGTATGATGTAAAAAAGTCATGGTTGTTCTGGAAAAAGGCTCTAATATGTGACCACAAGATAGTAAGAATTATTGCAAATATTAATATGTTATTATCTAAATACTTGATAACATCTATTAATATAAAAGTTGGCAAAATAAAGAATATAATGCGAAGACAGTTTGTAGATAGTGCATCCACTAAGAAAACTTAATTTTTTTATTGATTACTGTATTTTTACGTACTTTTAGGTTTTTAGGTTTAAAAACGTTTTTAAAAATTTTATTAGAGTATTTCTTAGTATGTGTTTTAGTATAGGCTGTGGTTTGTTTTTGTGTATTTTTTATTTGTATTGTCTGTAGGCCTATATGTGTGTTTTGCTCGTGCTCGGAGTAATAAACGAATAATAGTTGTAGGCCTATCATGGTCAAACGATTGTCGAACTATGATTCAACCACGTTATTATGTGATATGCAAAGTATCATAGCATTAATACAAAAGGAATACAACAGATGCACGCCTTCTTCAACATAAAATAAACGTATAAACGACATTAAGTATTTACAAATTCTCTCTGTCCATCACGTTGAGTCGCGATGACGGCTATATGCTGATGCTAATGCCAATCCTGCTACACCTGAAATCGCTTTGTTTGCGTCTCACCGAAAATACAGATAAGCAGGTAGGCGACTGGGCTGGCGACCTGCTAAGTCTAATACGCCGGTCATGGATTAATAACTATTTCCTTAGTTGACGTTGGTGAGTAGAAGCAGAACCACTGAATATGTAAGACAAGCCAAGCAACTCTACGAGACCAACGCCCACTTTCAGAGGTTAACTGCGGAGCAAAACTGTCGTAGTAGTGAATTTTCACGATATTTACCTGCGTGCATGTTGCGAGCAGGTACTGTTTTTGGCGGCTTCTGTATGTATGTCTATGTGTCTGTCCGCACAATATCTCGGAAACTACTGATCAGAAATTGATGTAATTTGGTAGGAACATGCCCCACGGAGAACGCTAGAAGTGGTTGAAAGTTGGTGACATTTGACCTTGAAAGCTATTTTCGTACTTTTTCAATTAAAGCTATATATTTTGAATGGCTTGACCTTTCAGGTTTGAGATACATCCTCAGAATATTTAGACCATGGTTCACTTTTAAGGTCATAACATGCAATTCAAAAACTACTGGCCGAAAATTGCTGCGACTTGATCAAAATAGCTGTTACGATAACGCTCGAAGTAATTTCGAGCTTTTGGCATTTTGACCTTGACCTTTGATTTTAAGAAATATTTCGTATTTTTTAACTCAAACTCTAAGTTTTGAATGCCTTACGCATAGCAGCTTCATTTACAATGTGATGGTATATTTAGAATATCTTGGTTACTTTCGAGTTTCAAAGTCATAGGGTTAATGTCACGCTCGCAAAACAGCGGCAGCTCGCAGAATATGTGCAACCATCGGCACGGTTTAATTACTGTTGTAAATGTTGTCACTATGTTACATTTGTTACATTTAAAACACTTACAACAGTAAATATCGTGAAAATTCACTACGACGGTTTTGCTCCGCAGTTAACCTTTGGAAGTGGGCGTTAGTCCCGTGGAGTTGCCAGGCTTGTTTTTAGAATATTTCATGGCTTTGGTAGAAGTTAGAGGTGTTTGCGTGACACCTGTCTACGTTCGCCAGCCAATAAATGACGAGCGAATTAGTGACGTCATATCATGAGATGCAGTGACAGAAATTGGACAAAATGCGGACAAAATACATACACACATACAGGCAGATACACACGCATAGATTCACAGATAGATCGAGACAGAATGACTGAGAATAAGGTCTGCTTACTTGCCGTTATTGTTACGCAAAGTTCGGGACGTTTTTTGGGCTACCCGATATATATACAAGATGGCGTCGGCTTCATGCCAGCCAGCTGCCATGACCCTTGAACTATCTCTGACCAATCACAGCTCAGATACAGCGATATTGAAAATTAACGATTGTTGTTAAACGAGCTGTGATTGGTCAGAGATAGTTCAAGGGTCATGGCAGCTGGCTGGCATGAAGCCGACGCCATCTTGCCACCGGCTATTTCTTGGGGTCACTGATTCTCTATGGAGAAATCGGCCAGTAAGGCATCTGGGTAAATGAATATGTCTATGCGCCAGCCAGTATAGAGCAGCGAGACAAGCACTAAGCAGTAAGCAACTGTTTACAGACTGCATGGCTGTCTTGAATTCACTCACAAACAACTACAACAAAACAACAACTACACGAATACAAGCTGTCACGAAGATACACCAAACTAACGACGAAAAGCCGATCGTCTAAAGTCTTGCTGAAAATATTTTTTCGACTAGTGAAGTTTATAACAAAAATATTCATATTTCAAAATATATGCGCTTCACGAGTATTGAATCTAGCCTATGTAGCATTGACAGAAAGCATTGCTCGAGATATCGATATACAGAAACGTACAATATATCTGATTCTATCACAAACATACACACACAAACGTCATACATACAACTATCGACAAATTCAACAATATTCAGCTCAACAATACTCACTGGTACGATTACACTGTCAGTTACATTATGTCTTCAAATATAAAACAGCTAATTACTTCACCAACATGACGCATAGGTAGAATAAAAATACGCTTTTGATCACTGGTGTCTGCCAGCAGCTGGCGGCTTATAATCAAGATGACGACTCAGTTTGGAGGTACACTGCGCAAATATAGCCGGAAATTAACAGCAGCAGTAAAATTAGTGTTTTGCTGAAGTTACAGTTGTTCGCAGGTGACAGTAACTACACTCACCGCCAAAAAATAAAATTTCACGACTTCAGCTATAACTGATCAGTGATCATAACTCAGGAAAGATTAACAAAGCTTACAGTGTCCTAGGTATTATTAAAAGGAATTTCATATACATGGACGAACACACTTTTATATTACTTTATAAATCTATGGTACGCCCGCATGTTGAATTTGCAAATTCGGTTTGGTGCCCGTATAAGATAGATGGTTTAAAATAGATTGAGAAAATTCAAAAGAGAGCCACCAAACTAGTAATTAAACTCAAAAATAAATCGTACACAGATCGATTAATCTACTTGAACCTGCCTACTCTAAAATACAGAAGCTTGCGAGGCGACATGATTGAAGTTTTTAAAATAACCCATAATATATATGATACAATAGTAGCACCTGATCTTATTTTCAGCGAAAGAGCCAACACCAGAGGCAACCACTATAAGTTACAAAATCATTCGTTTCATTATGACTTACGAAAGCATTTTTTTCTGCACGCAGGAACAGCTTGCCTAATTCAATCGTTGATGCTTGTACTGTTAATGCATTTAAAGCACGCTTAGATAAGTTTTGGCAGCACCAATCAGTGAAGTTTGATTTTACGGCCTATCTGACTGGTACCGGAAACCGATCAGAAGTAGTTATAAAGTAATATTGTTAGTTTATGATAATATATAATAATGATGCGGACTAAGAGGTGTCAGACACCTG
>Ga0126335_1003074_pt1 | contig 10256 bp, 7 predicted proteins | sample OlaspJWI45metaG_FD_108409 | JGI IMG/M metagenome (GOLD analysis project Ga0126335, IMG submission 108409) | Marine gutless worms symbiont microbial communities from Oahu, Hawaii - Olavius sp. 1 OAHU.JWI-45 metaG | ecosystem: Host-associated > Annelida > Digestive system > Unclassified | place... | reverse complement strand
CTCCTGCATTGTCCACCCCTGACACATGGTGCCGATATTTCCACTCCCACATTGTCCACCCTTGCCACATGGTGCCGATAAGTCCACTCCTGCATTGTCCACTCCCGCAAATTCAGCGTTCCCACATGGTGGAGTGATCACGGTGGGATTGAAGCGGCCAACTGGCTTCTTAATTAGTGTTTTCTGACATTGTTGGTTGGGTTATCTGGCCTGTAAAACCGTCCCCGAAATGACCTGTAACGTGTCGCGTGGGAAGTTAAGCCGTTACTCACTCACAGACATTTCTCGCTCGATTTAGGCTACCTAAAACTCAGAGATTTGATTTGTCATAGAAAACTTTGCGATTTTTGCGTTTGCTTGAGACATGACAGGCTTCTGAATTTCTGAATATGTCCATTTAATATACATGAACACTGTATAGCCTACAGTTAGCAAAAACGATTTACATCGGAACATTTGTACACTGCAGTTTATGCAATCAATAAATAGTGCACGTAAAAAGCACATACTTTACAAACACAAAAAACTAAGTTAAAACTATCACAGTTAGCCTGTGCAGGGGCGGATCCAGGAATTTTGGAAATGAGGGGCCCGGTAAGGGGGCGAAACCCCGAACCGAGCGCCGAAGGCGCGAGCGCTGGCGGGGGGTATGGGGGGCCTCCCCCAGAAAATTTTAAAAAATTAGATGCGATTTCCTGCACTTTGGCATATATTTTTAGGATCAGAATGGCCTCGGATATCATTCAAAATTGGGCCTTTGCTGAACAAAAAACAGTAGTTGCCACGATTTCGATTCACACACACACGCATACACCCCCACACTTCCAAAAACTCCTCGGATTTCGGCCACTATAAAATACAAATTCAATTTCAAAAATATTTTTTCAGACATTGTATACAATGTAAAAAAATTGAATCGACTTTGCCAAAAATAGGGGGGCACGGGCCTCCCGCCCCCCTGGATCCGCCACTGCTGTGCAATATTCGTGATTCGTAAACGTGCATTCGTAGTAAAAACTGTTGCGCTGAGTCTCAATATGATTGTCTGTCACATTACTACGGTACTCAAGAATATTGTGCACTCTTTACTAATAACAACGATAGAAAGACATAGGGCTTCAACGATGAACAATCGATTAGAGATTGCCGCTGATTAAAATCTGGACGATGGAGTGAATCCAAGGCTGTTTTACTTAGTTTGTAACGACTGACGACAGCCATTCTCATTTGTGATCGCCAGATGGCGCTGCTCACTGATACTTAGTAATCTTGGTGAAAACTTAAATTTCTAGATATTCGAACCATCAGCAATAGCAATAAAAACGAATCCCACAAAAACAGATTCCGGTATTTGGTTCGGTAAACTGAATGTCTAAACAAGCCGGTAGGCGAGTGGGCTGGCGAATGGCTAGCTGCTACTCAGTCTCAGACGCCGTTTAAAGATTAATGACTATTTCTGTAGATATGCCAGTGTGGCACCCGTCTACAGCGACAGCAATAAGTGACGAGCTGGGCTCAATAGCAGAAATAAGCTCTGCAAAATTGCGGACAAATGTGCATACACAGGGCAGAATGACTGAAAATGCGTCAGCCAACAGACATAAAATACGAATAATGTCCTTAACCTTCGTATCAAGCACCGTAAATAGGCTATAGTACTAACGAATACAAAGTACGCTGTTATGTATATTTTTCACAATTATTGTAAATGACATAGTACATACTCCGGAAGCTCCGCATTGCACATTTAAAGACAATATTTTACAGAATAAATATTGTCATAAACTTAGTAACAATAACAACACGAAATTATTGATATGTCTAAATAACAAAATCTGGCCAACTTAACAAAGTGCCAGGACTGCCGCCGGGTGGCCGCGGTAGGCCCACACCAAGCTAATTCTATGATCACCAGACTCCACTCATATACTGTAGTCTATCTTTGCCGAGAAAATTCTTCATGTATGTCGGCCTGCTCATTGTGGGTAAATAAATGTTAAATCATTTAAAATCACAACGTGTAGTTGTATGCGGTCAGGGTAGAGGAAAATGCAGATGAGCGCCGCTGGGTGTCAAAGATGGTTGACGATATACATGAGATGGTACCAGGACGCATGCTACGGACACCTCCAACCACTCGTCTACCCAAAACAATCCGTCCTGATGTCGCACTGGATAGAGTACGTTAATTTTTTCGCACTGGTTTTCAGTCTCTTGTTGAACGTTCTTGATACAGGCGGCGACTCTGTGAATACAGGCTGGTATCCTCGTCTGGTTGTAGTCAGTCTCGTAGATCCATGTACACGGCGACCGTTCACGCACGTCACTGCTGATGTGAGTCATGTTTCGTTGTTGTTGTTTGCACTCACATAGACCTCTACGTCGAGCGTGCCGCATGTGTCGATGCTGTTCAAACACCGTAGAAACACAAGATAGCTAGCTTATTTACCAAGCCAGTCATACAAAACATAACGCACGGGGTGTCTGCAAATACTGGCCGCCACCGCACAAACGCACGTTTCATTCATGCGTGATTACAGGTAAGCTATGCGTCGTTACGCGGCTGTCAGTGACACTCCTACAATACTTGTTCCAGCCATGGTGGCATATACGACCAACAGAACAACAGAACCGCACCCCTGCACGGCCGCGCCTGCACGACCACGGTGGTCATCATCATAACATCACAGGTGACGTTATCTGGACAGTAGCGTGCGTGAAACTTTCCAGCGAATAACAACATTGCAGTTGTGTTAGGTTCAATTTGGTTTGCAACGTGGCAATTAAGTAGCCCGTAGGATGTCCACGACGACGAGTCGTGTCATGTCGTGTCGTGTTCGCTTCTGATGAAAATTGTGCATTAGTGAATGCGTAGATGTATGAATGAGTAGAATTACACATCCATACTCGACACTCAATAGGACATTTTACACAAGAACAGTTTTTCCAGGCAATATTCAACTGCTCATTATGACCGCGCACAAACTACAGCACACAACGCACACCTATAGAAACCTAGACTCTTCTTCACAGAGATTAAATTTCTGCGACAGGGAATTTCGGCTTGTCGTAGAGAAAATTGGATTCTTGTCGTAAAATTATGTATTTGCACTAAACCTGACAATGTGGTAGCCTATCAAGTAATGCCTACCGAATAATCTGTTTTTACACTTCGGTCTAATACGGTATGTGTTCTTTGGTTCATGTCAATGTTTGTTACAACAAATGCCGCAGGTATCTTTGTGGTAGGCCTATCCGCTGAGTAAAAGACATGAATATTTCTTATTTGCGTCAAATTATTATTATTATTATTATTCTTATAAAATCGTACACGAAGTACATGACAGATAAATATAGGCCTACAGTAAAAATAATAAAAACAGTAAAAGAGAGCACTAGGCCTAAACACAAACACTGGATGTAACGTCATTTATAAAATTACGTGAAAACCATGTAGGCAATGATAAAAACCGTCCCTAACCATAATAATCTCGGACAGTAAATTTGCTAGTACAACATTAGGCTTAAATCACACATCTATTTAATATAAAATCGTACAAGTACACGAAATGGAAGAGAAAAGTAATTAGCTAATACAACAATAATCAATAATAAAATCAATCTCCTCCTTGCTAAACAATGTCAAATCACCAATGTTTTGCTTAAAGTATAACAATTCTAGAATCATATTCATCTTGAGAAAACGTATATAAAACTAATGCTATTCGCACACTGTCACGTTTTGGGGCGGCAAAGCTGGGTTCAGTGTGAAGGAAACCGAACCAAAAGTATAAGAACCCCTGGGTAATCTAAGTCAATTCTATCTACACAAATCCGTAAAATGAGTAACTATAGACGTGCCATCTGTAACAACAACGCAAGAAACATGCACCGAGTATTCGAATTTAGCGAGTTAAAAAATTGTACGATTTTACAAATGTTCGACTAAACAATAAGCATATTTTGGATGGGGAACGGGTTAATGTGATCTTATGTTTTCTGCTCGTTTTTACTTCAGATTTTATGCTGCCTATTGTAACTACGATTTTTTTGCGAGAATTTTGTAAAAAAAAGTAATCAAAAACCAACAAAGTCACAATCAATACTAAGAAGATAGAGAGAAATTCGTTATTTTTTGGCGAGGTGAGGCCTGCTGGACGTTACTATGGACGAGGACTATGTGGTCTTCGACAGCCCATCACATACCCTCAGCGGTCCACAGAATGACGGCAAGACATAGTCATAGGCAGCTCACCTGATGGAGACAAGTCTTGAACGCTGAACGCTGTGTATTGTTGACATGTGACGTAGACGTTGCTGTTGGTAACTCGATGCTGTCGTTCTCAGCAGTCAATGGCGGCATCGCACCGCTAACTGCCAGCAACACTGCAAGACATACTATAACAGTTCGATACATATTAGCTAACTATATACTACTATCTACTGTTTGCTACGTGCTGAAATTTGCTCTAAGCAACGGATTAACTTGCAAACTTTATATAGCTTAATAGTTACAACATCTTGAATTTTTATGACATGAGTGTACTGTAAAATACATGTACAATGTTAGCTAGACACAGATCGTTGTACTCAGGGGGAAACTTTTCATGTTGCCTAGTCATGCGTGATGCATTTATGACAACCTCACTGTATATTGATATCATGAAAATTTCAGTCTCAAATATAGTCTACACGGGGGCATTAGATGAAACTACAATGAGTCAACTGGAATTCTACGAAGCAGCGCCTTGACCAGTTATTGCGGAATTTTCAATAGTTCGGCTGACATTTAGACTTGAGTTATATATGCAGCATTAAGCAACTGACTGCACATGTTAATTACTTCTTTTATTACGCGAATTTGTTGAAAATGTCACAGAATGACACGATTTCTGACAGAATAAATTAACAGCCCATGATTGCTGCCTTTGTGGGATAATTTGTGTAAATACGCCCGGCTCTGCTGTGCTCTTGCTCTTCGTCTGAAATTTTTATGGTAAACACTTTATACGCAATTGTAATTTGTAATTTGATGTCGTTTAATTTCGTGTTAGGCGGTAGTTGTCGCGCGAAGGGAAAGTTGGGCTATTAACAGCACTTCGTCGCGATTAATGACGAGCATTATGTACACAGTGAGCCACACAGCCTATGTACATAGGCCAAGTTAACGCCTACTGCGGTTTACAGGGCATGTGTGTGTGAATGGGTAGCGGCATTTGAGCTTTTGATTGCATGCGGTGTCTCCTTCCCCTCGACATTAGACCAGAGGATAAGAGTAGATTAGCAGAACTGTTTTACGCTGGGTTCTGCAGTTTGTCTAGAGTCTGAGCGTACTCAAATGAGCAATTCTTAGTAATGGTTTTAGCAAGGACTCGAGGCTTATAGGTAAACAGTAGATTCAAAGCCATGACGCAAAGTTTGTCATAAGTACTTGAAACAAGTGAACTTGTTGACGTCGGCTAATAACTGGATTTAAACTTTTGAATAAGTACTTTTGCATGTTTTTCTCGGCTACGGTGGGGTGGCTTTTTACGTGTGTATTTTCTCTTGGTAGTTGTGAGTTTGACTCTCAATATCAGGCCTTCATCAATCGTGTAACCACAGACAACGCTACATTCTTTGCGTCACTGGTGACTGTGTTGGAAACTTGACTGACAATTTGTTGCGTCATTCTTTTCGCTTGTTCGTCGAAGACGTTATGTGTGTGGCCTACAACTCGACGTCGCCACGCTCTTACGAACACAGCCATACAACTTCTTTGAACTATAGTCACGCCCACCAGCGAATTTCGCCATTTTTCGCTTTTTCTTATAAAGCGTCTTGATTCATACAACAGAAATCTGTACGGATTTAGATATTAACAAATTCCATTAATGTTATATACTGACAATGAACAAATAACCAAAACATGGCAAAGACATTCGCCTCTGGTCATCGTAATACGCGTTGCAATTAATTTATGTGTCTCTTACATAGTTTATGTTGTGAGCCATAGCTTCCAAATTGCAACTACGTTTCAGTCATTTCAGTCACCCGTGAATTAATTGAGTGTATGTTTGCGGTCAGTTAGTAAGACAAAACGGTGAAAGTAAAGCAGGAAGTGTATAGACAAGAACGGGTATTTTTTAGTTTCTTCATGTGTGACGACATTTCTATAACGACAACATTATAAATGACAGTGGTTATTTCCTCATGAACCTCAAGTGTCTGTCGATCTTGTGCTATATTCACTATAAATCAAAAATAGGCCTACGTGTATATAGGTCCCCGGACCAATGGTTGCATACACTATACAGCTGGGACTTTCCCTGTTGGCAGAAACGATAAACTGTCTATCAAACAAGGAACAAAATACACATGCTAATGAGACAGTGTCGAAAGACATCATGGCCCATGAACCTATAGGCTATACCTTTAAATATAAAGGTTGGATTTGATTTCATTTGGTAGAGTAAGCTAGCTTTAGCTGTGACCGCAACTTCCTCATATATAAATTTTAGGGGATCGGGGTCACCTGACCTAATCATGAATTCTGTGACCCCCTATCTCAGGAACGACTGAACCTAGAGACTTGATATTTTGCGTGCATGGGGCTTAACGAAAACTATGCAAAGTTAGGCCATAGGGGGTCGGGGTCCCCGGACCTACTTCTGAATTTTGGGAACCCCTCTTATCTCCAGAATGCTTGAAGCTATAGCACTGAAATATAGTGTGCGAAACGAAAACTATGCAACAGTAAGTCATATGCGGATCTGCGTCTTGGTCACGTGACCTACTTTTAACTTTTGCGAACCCCTACATATCTGAGGAACGGCTATAGTCCAACGAGTGCAGTGTGTGCGGTGCATTCGATGCAGCCTTCTCCAAGTTACTTTAGCTTCTTGTCACAGGCAGCGCAGTATCGCTACACTGTTGTAAGAGCCGCTCAAAAGTCAATAAGAAAATGGAAATTTCGACCCCCTGCAGAATTGCAACCCCCAAAATTTTATTCTGAAATTTGGCACACGTGATTATGTCCGGGACAGGACCCCACATGCAAATTTTGGGGCAGATCGGTTTGGCTGGGTTTTTCCCCATATACGTAAAGACCGATGGCGCATAACATCAAATGGTGATGATAGCACTGATGACAACGATAATGACAACGAAGATGATAATGATAATAATTGTAATAATAATAGTATAAATGTTAGTCGTAGGCCCTTTTGAAAAGCCAAGCCTTCAAGCGACGTTTGAAAGCTGCCGTTGAACAGGTAGCAGTCTGGGCATAGAGGCTACGGCCTACGTCTTCGTCTGAACTTCTTTTGCTTTGCTTTGATGTCTGTGGGTAGACTGTTCCAGGCTTTGGGAGCAGCGACAGAAAATGCTCTGTCGCCGAACCGACCGTAATTGCAAGAGACGACGTAGTTCCCGTTTGCTGCCGCGCGCAACGTAGTCAATGACGGGTCGTTAGCAGCCGGCTTCTACATGTTGCTTGACCACGTGATGACTTTTGGATTAACAAGCACAGCTTGTAGTCGATTCGTTGTGCGACTGGGAGCCAACGCAGCTACCTCAAAGCCGCCAACACATGATCACGTGGCGGGGGATTCGGGACCAAATGAGCTGCAGCATGCAGCACTCTGGAACGGCGCCAGCGTTGAAGCCGGAAGTCCGGCAAGGACGGCATTGCAGTAATCCAATCTCGACAAGACGAAGGCTGACACGAGCCGTGACGTGACGTCGAGACCAAGCTGCCGACGGATGGACCGCAGGTGACGCAGATGGTAGAAGCATGTCTGCGCTGTTTGTGACACGTGGACGCGCATCGAGAGCTCAGCGTCGATCATCACTCCAAGGTCGCGAACGACGGTCACTGGTTGGACATCGATGGAGCCGATACGAATACTGCTGCTGGCAGGTTGGATGTTGCTGACCTTGACGGCCGATCCGAACCACATCACCTCTGTCTTATCGGCATTCAGCTGAAGACGCTTAGCAGCGCACCAGGCAATGACGTCAGTGGCGCAGTCTGCGAGTGTCGAGAGGATCTGTGGGACATCAGTCGGTAAGCCATGCTTTAAGACTTGCATGTCGTCAGCGAACTGCAACTTTTCCAAGAGAGGGCAGACATCCTCGGCGTACTTCAAGAACCTCTATGGACCGAGGACGGATCCCTGAGGGACTCCAAACTGCAAAGTGATGATACTTTTTTTTATATTTTTTCAGTTACTTTAAATGTCAAGACGAATTGTGCCAGAAATTACGAACATTTGTTGAACTTTGTCACAGTTATGCCTAAAATACTAAAATACCATTATTTCTGTGGTCAACATTTATATTTAGCATGTCATCGCGCCCTTGCTAGCGAACACTGGTGTGCGTATATACACACCCACATGACATAACGAAAGATTTTACTCGAATGACGAATTTTTTTTGAATCATTTTCATCATTTCTGGCCGTTGCACGGCGGCCAACTTTGAACTTAGGCCTGTACTGCTGCTCAGCTGTCGCGGACGATTACAGTAGCATACTGCATACATGTCAGTTCCTGGCAGGCTTAGGAGCATTTTACACACGCAGCACGATGCAAACCTTTACAACGCAGACTTTTACTTCATAGATAACTTTCTCGTACTTTTACTGATTTATACATTTTCTGTGTTCGTTTTATGTTGTCATTAAATTTCACACCTTCACTTATCTCATCCTTCTGTCAGTGAGTTGTCAGTTGCTACCGCTCACACTATTGACATGATTCACTCCATCTCTGACAGCAAACAGCCGTTTTAAGACAAGATAAACTGACGGATGAGTCAAAAAAGTAACCCCCTAAGTAATCGTGAACATGCTCGGGGGTCCAGGAGTCCGGATTCTGGACCCACTCCAGATCCCCTCAGCCTCTGCGATGACGACATTAACCTCATCGTAACATGTTTTAATGCTGTCTTTAAAATTGTTTTAAAACGTATTTTTAATACGTTACTGCCAACATTTGCCGTATGGTTTGACATTTGAAATCAAATAGATGCAGTCAATAATCACACAGATACGCAGTTGAAAAACTAAAATAATTTAAATGTCAATGTATAACACCAGTGAATACAAAACAAACAGTGAAACTCAAAAGGTTAATCGATTGTCATATGTTAAGTGTTGAACTTGACGCCGCAACTGACTATGACTACTATATTATATTTAGCACCAATCTAACAACAGGTACAACTACAATATCATCCTCTTATAATGTATAAATTGTAACACACAAGAAATTTTGAACCGGAGCATATTTACATAGAAATTCATGTCATGGACGAGTTGCGAGCGACCGTTTCGGTCGGTTTGATTGTTTTGAGCCCCCATGTGGGGTATACCGCGCCGGCTGTGTTTTTCGGTGCGCGGTGTGGCGTGCGGTGTATGTTGAATATAGCGCGCCGTAGGTGTTATAGACTGCCGCCTGCAACAGCGTGCAGCGCGGCGCGTGCGCGTCGCAGCACGAAACGTGTTGCGGTCTGCACGTCGCGACTCTGGGCGTGTGGGCTAGTGTGATAGATAGAGAACGAGTTGAGATTGCGTACAGGACGCATGTGTTAGAGATAGTGAGTTAAGACTGCGTAGTAGACGCACGTTGATATAGAGAGTTTTGAAGTGCGTATGAGTGCGTAGTTAAGACCCGTGTGAGTGGTCTAGAGTGTTCGACAGATAGAGTCGATGGTTTACTGAAGCCGTGTGAAGTGGCTTAACGCTGTAGAGAGACTTGAAGCGACATTGCTGGTCGCTGGCGTTGGTTGATAGTGCCAACCCTGAGTGCCGGGGTCAGACGTTGTACTGACCCGAGACTGTTCGTTGGTGATTTCGGTCAGCTGTTGAGCTGAGTCCGTTCGCTGGAGATCCTGTCAGCCGTTGGGCTGAAGCTGTTCGAAGGAGGTCCCAGTCAGCCGTGGAGCTGAAGACGGTCCGCTGGGGTGTTCGTCTGCCGGAGAACGAGGCCGGTAGCAGAGATCGCTGAACGACGTACCTGTCATTGTCGCTGGGTCGTCGTCGCCGTTTTCGACGCCGTTGGACTGTTCCAGACTGTTCCCGTAGAAGACCCGAGTAGGGGGGAAGTCTGTCCGGGCGTGAGATATTTTCTGTTGCTTTATAACTGGTAGCAGTTCTGTGAGCGATAGCAGTCAGACTGTTGTACTGCTGATTGACAAATAATTGGTGTTCTGTTTATTATATTGAGTGGTTAAACAACTGTGCGCAGTTCTTGATAGCAGTTAGCCTGCTG
>Ga0126335_1003073_pt1 | contig 10257 bp, 6 predicted proteins | sample OlaspJWI45metaG_FD_108409 | JGI IMG/M metagenome (GOLD analysis project Ga0126335, IMG submission 108409) | Marine gutless worms symbiont microbial communities from Oahu, Hawaii - Olavius sp. 1 OAHU.JWI-45 metaG | ecosystem: Host-associated > Annelida > Digestive system > Unclassified | place... | reverse complement strand
TTTCAACCTGAGCATATTTACATAGGAATTTATTTGTCCTTTTTGTTACACAATCAAATACAGAGTCACAATTAAAGTAAAATTGGCAATCGTTAATTACATCTTTAGATCTAGTGTTAAAATTTTTTTGCAAAACAAGTGTTAACCACAAACTAAACTTAACTAAATTTCAAACTTCTAAAGTATTATTAACGCTATTTTTGCCAACCAGCCCAAAGGCTGTGTGCGGAAATATTGAAGTTAAACACAACAGTTTGGGATTCTTGCACCGGTGAATGTAATAGCTTACAACTTGTACGTGTATATGATGTACATTAGTTAATATTGTATTACAACAAGTTACCAATAACAGCTATTTGAGAATACGCAGAGAATTATTGTATTAGAGTAAACGTTGTCAGTGATCGCTGATGATTGTAGCCTCAGTGTCGCGCTTCTAACTTTCGTCTACTGCAGCTCAACGTTTAATTCTGCAAGCGACAGCAAAGACTCGGCCGAAATGGGTCATTATCTCAGTTATTTTTAAATATCTAGACAATAATATTGTTTTCTGAATCGTCGCTCTAACACAGCGCAATTTTATAACGTGCTATGAACATCTAGCCGCATTTTCTTGGCATTTAGACAATCTATTATGAATAAACGGCACGTACACGGCATAACCGTTAAAACGAAGACAGAAAAACCACTCAAGCGCTAGACACTGTGATGACGCTGCTTGTCATCATTTGTCCAACTTGCAACGTCTGCCAATGTACAGAGTCGCTATGTCGCTCGGCCACGTCGATGTCCAACGAAGACGACCGCATCTACGCAGACCGACGAGACTGTCGCTCGTACTTCTACTGTTTTGCTGGCCAAGCTCACCGATCTACATGTTCCGCTGGACTCTTCTTTCACGCGGATTTACAATCCTGCCACGAACAACTTCCTTACGACTGCCTCGCTCAGGCGCAGCGCTTAGGTCATTTTCCACTCCATCATTAAGATAGTATAGTAATATCGTATATTTAGTAAGTTTAACATTTATATTAAAAATTAGATTAAATAAACTTGTATATGTTAGATTAAATAATAGTAAATATATCTGCATTTAAATATAAATTATTCTAATTCGTAATTAACTGAATTACATTAGTTCACTATTCATAACAATGTAACAGCTCACTTTCAACGATAATTCTCTCTTACTTAAAATGAACGAACTATTGAATTTTAATCTTTCAAAAAATCAATTTCAGATATCAGTAACAGAACAAAATCAAGATGTGCTGCCATGACTGTAAAATAGCAGAAGACAACGTCGGCCGACAGCAGCAGAACAATCTGCATCAGACTCAGTCATCAATATCAGAATCTCAGAAGCGTCCTCATCACCATGACAACCAGCAAGCTCAGCAGCGGCAGCGACACAGAGCATTGCATGCTGCGTGGCAGTCAGCAACAGTCGATGAGAACGATGTTATCAACGACAGCGACTCGCAGTCAAAACAGCAACGACCAACGAGCTTAGGTGACAGCCGCTGTAGGCTACATTATGTTACGTAATCTAGTTCTTAATAACACATACAACTTAAATTTTAAAATACTTTCGTACAGTGACTGCCTGTGTGTTTACTTACTCGTGGTAAAGCTGCAACATCCTCGTCTGCCCTGCTTAATGTCTTGCTTTAAGTGTTTAAATTATTTCCAGTGTTTTTATTGTTCTCTGTTCTTGTTTTTGTACTTTTTGTTGCTTGATGCAAACAAATGATGACGGCGCTGACGTTGTCTTACAGTATACGAAAATAAATGGTATTATTGCCAAGTTAGGCCTAGAAGGAAATGTTAGGCAGGGTAAACCATAACTAGGTAATTGATTGAAAGTCAAAAACAATCAGTATAAAACACAATAAACTGCCTCGTACGTTGCCGCGAGTTATTTGCGAACCTCACGTACTGTAAGCCAGAGTTGCAGCGTGACACCTGTTCATGCAGTAGCTCGAGGACATGACCAGCTTCCTTCCTGCACACCGCTCACATGTTAACGTCCGACAGACGGACAGACAGACACTGCAGACAGACCAGGTGATGTCACGTGCTGTGTCGAGCAATACGCTCACATACAGATGTGAGAAAAGCACCTTGCGCAATGGACACGTCTATAATATTCTGTAGGCCTATAAACTATTGGAGTCGTTACTAATATCACAGCAAATTTACGAAATGACACCACTGTTGGAAAACAAATGTATAGGCAGTAAGGACAGTTCGTAAAAATACGGTATCATAAGGTCAAGTTAGAACAACAATAAGATTCTAATGATGGGACTGGACTGCTTACAGTATATTGTATTATATATTCGTTTGACAACAAGTTGACAGTTCGCAACATGGAAACCATACGACAACAAAAGCAATAGTCAGTGTAACAGTCAATAAGAGTTCAGATATAACATTCGCGTGATAAAACAAGAATCATTAACACTGGCAGATTTCCTCGCTAATTGTCTGTTATGTCGACGGGGACGCAGATTGTATCTAAACTTAGTTTTGTCAAGCCGCAATGGCTGGAGTACGTGTTGTTCGTTATTGAGCGTACGTTTTCAGTTGTTGTATACGGTTTTATTCATAGCACATAATATACGTAGATAATATTCCTGAACTTGTTTGATCCTAGTCGACACGCTAGGCCTACTCCAGTTCGAGCCTCGACCCTATGCCACGTTAGGCACGACATTCCGTCCGGCCCATAAAAGTGTGTAATTCATGAACAGAATGCTACACAAAAGTTAGATGTGTACCTTATCCCACCGCTCAAAAGTCAAGAAGTCAAACACTGAGGTAGGGTTCTTAAAACTCGAATATCAACGACGCCGCAAATGATAAACGGTTGTACATAATATTCTAAATTTTGACAACGTGTTGTCCGCATGAAAATGTCCACATGTCGACATCTCGTGCAATTAAAAGAAGAGGTTAAAGTCACGAGTTTAACATACTGTCGTATTTCTGCACGTGGAAATAAAAGATTTCAGGATATTTAATGTTGTATACGGTTTTATTCACGGCGCACACAATTTATCGTACCGTTATCACACGAATAAGACATAGGTCAAGATCATAAAACATATCAAAACTCAGACACAAAATGGCCATGACGATAAATTGGTAGGCCAACAGCCAAACTCTTCCAAAATCACCGAAGCTTCTGTCGTATGCTCATTGGCGGTTAATCGAAAATTTACATCAGCAATTAGATATCAAAAATTTTGCTCATGTCAAAAACTCTAACTTTAAAAAGATTATCCATGGGGCGCGTGTGCATTAAACCCATCGGCAATAGGCCCAGAATGTGCGCTAATTTCGTCTCTGCGAAAATCATTGCTGCAGTACATATAGTAATGTGAAATCTTGGCAGAGAACGTGTGTCAAGACGGCATCGACACTTCGTACGCTGACTCGAACAACTGTCAAGGGTACATTGTCTGTGTCGCTGGCGAGGCCTTCAACTTTCTCTGTCCCGGGCAACTAGTGTTCAATCCTCAACTTCACTTCTGCGACTTTGATCTGAACAACAGCTGCCGTCGTAGCGGTAAACGCTGTTTACTGACTCTCTAAGTCACGCGAATATACATGTCGTCGGAACATGCATCAGGCAGCCTATTGCGACCGATAATTTTGTCTGTCACGCGGCTGCGGCAGCCAAACAGATCGAGGTCCTATCCGTAGTAAAGACTTTTGTGGACTTGAGACACACTGTATTAGATAACGTCCCAATCTCCCTGCGGCGAGTAGCGATGGGTCCGATGCGGCCTTTGGCAAATTACTTTGGCTTCTTATTGTTTCTGATGAGTTTGCCAAGTGCGTTACATATTTAGTGGAACATTTATTTGTCAGAAATGACAAAACAACGCCAGTGCTAGTGTTACTGTAGGTTTGTATGATAGTCATCGGAGCGGTTAATAAAGCGACGATTGGCTCGATGACATAATAGCAGCCACTGAAACCAGGCAATGATAGCGTGTGAATATGGCCTGTGCGCGCCGGCCGCGCGTGGATGCGGAAATCGTAAAATATTGTTGCTGCAGTTTACGATCAAACCGTTCATTCCTCCCTGGCCATCTTGCGTCATCTTCGGCTTCAGCAGCTGAGTTGATGACTGATGACCGTTGAAATGCTAGTTGATAATATTGCTCGCAGCGGTTCATACGATCGCATCGGTTCATCTGTTATCATCGAGATTAACGCATAATCGGAGATTGTTGCGCTGTTCCACGGTGACTTTTGGCGACCTCTGATGTCCACAGTTTTGATGGGAGTACGGCATTGTATTTCTGTATATGACAGCCAGGTGTAACGAGGTCGACCTTAGGGTGGCTTTCATTGTGGGTCCGGTGTCAGCCATCATGTAAGTGCGTCATGAGCTGTAGAGCCCGATAGACATCGGGAAATGTCGCTTACAGCTGCGTCGATTTCAGCTGAAGACGGCAGACTCGAGCGCTTACAATAGTGATACGTCGTTTGCTGCAGCACCACTTGGCGAATAAACTTGAAGCTTCAACAGACGTCACTGAGAAACCATGTCCGCTCGTGTTCGTTGGGAATATAGGCCCTATAGAAAGAGAACATGTGAAGTCTTGACAAATGGCGGCAGCGACAACGACGATTACGCTGATAATGACGAGATAATGCGGTAGACTGTTTCACACCAATGACCGCTAGAATTCAGCAGCACTCGACACTAGCGGCAGCTGGAGCTCTAGCTGTGGTACTGGTAGTTCTGTCGGCGCTCGTCAACCAACTAAGTGGAGTCGCGTCAGCCCAATGCGTCGAGTGCCAGCTTCTGTTGTCACATCAAGCTGCACGCCAGTCTCCCGGTATCATGTCATCATTGAACTACTCAAACATTGGGGGATTAACAACAACAAGTCTTTGACAAGAAATACTCTATTTATTGTTTGCTGAAGTATATAAGCTTAAATAGTAGCTGACGTTAGCTATCACTTCCAAATTCCAATGAAGCAAATAACATAACGCAGTTAATTTTTTTATTTATTTTTAAATTGAAACTAAGCCTTACGATTGGAGATAACTTTAACAAACTTTTCACGAGTAGAAGACATTTCATCTCCGCTCACCAAATATTACCAGGGAATTTTTTACTGTATCTATTCTACGTTCTACGTTAGGGCTATGTTTTGTGCATTGCAGCAAACAGCAGCAGCAGCAGCGGCGGCGGCAGCAACAGAATCTCCAACAACTATTACAACAGTGAGTAAAGTGCACGCATGACTGATTGCTGTAGTGTGTACAGTATATGTCTTTTTTCCTGTATTATGAAGGTAGACACTTTTACTAAGAGTAGGGATCAATGAAGGTCTATAATTCGATTATCGACACAAACTGCTGACAGCGTCATGACTTTCTGTCTGACTCGAGTTACATTCTGAGCCGCAAAATATTAGGCATTTAAGCTATTGTCCGTCTGACCTGTAATTAAATTGAGTGGGAACAATTTATCTAATGTCGTTAGGAAAAACGTAAAACTGTCTGAAGTCGAACCCGCGACATTTGATTGCGAATCCGACTCCCTAACTCTACAAACCTCCTATGTTCGTCATAAAGTATCATATTTCTTCGAGACTATGCTCTGTTTTTACTAAATAGTATTTGTGAAAAAATATGCAAGACGCTGTATTTCATCACATAATTTTTTCCTTGAGTGTTCCCGTTGAGTTCACGCTTACTCAGACGTAGTTTACGTATATGTCTTAGAGTAATCAACAACTGTTTAAAAGTTTGCTAAACACGAAATAGCATGGCTACTTTGAAAACACTGAAAACCGTGCCAGGGTGCCAGCCATTAAAACCATTGCATCACTACATCAGGGACATCAGCGAGTGCGGTACGGCGGGTTCAGCACATGATGCCTTCAGCGATCGACAACGCGATGTCGTCGTTGCTCGTTCAACTACAGAGAGAAGCTGACAGAGCTGCCCTGCTGCGTGAGCATACCTTTCTCTTTCAGCTCGCTGTCTCTCCATCCGTACTCTTTATGTCATCGTCGGTTGACAATATTTCTTGCAAAAATCGCGCAAATTCTGCCAAGAATTGACATGATAACATTTCATTATAGGCATTACATAAGGCATGGTCTATCGTGTGGATTTAACAGAAAACCATTGCAAAACTTCAAAGCGAAACTATTGTCAGTGCATGAATAAATAAAGCTATTATAGCCGATGCAATACAATTACAAGTAGCACTGTAGCTAGTTCGTTGCGCTGATAACTGTTAGTCTGTGAATGTATAATTAATCGCGACATTTTGTTTACTCGTTCTGTTCTGTGGCCTGTTTTCAGGTTCGCACAACTCATCGTTGGAGACAACGAACCGTGAGTACCCATAGCTATTAATAACCATGTAACTCTTAAGTCTTGCTCGTGTTATAGCCAATTATGGTAGAAATTTAGTCTGGCTGGTATCATTGTTTTGATAACTATTAAGCAATAATATGATGTGTTGTGATTCCGTGACTCAGGACGGCCGTTTCGTGCAGTTCAGCGGTTTCTACAGGCCAAACCTCTGGCCAGACAACTTGGTCTACCCGCGTACATTCTAACTAAAGCAGCTCAAATCGTACTCAGAGAGTATGTTAAAGTTTGTTTGTCAGCGTCAAATTTACACGATCGTGTATTAATTGTATACTTGTATACGGTAACTAATTTACTACGTTGGTTTTAAGAGAGATTAGCTATTCTACGGTGGGATCTAACGGAGTTTTGTTTTGAATTTGCGTTTTGATAATTCGACAAATTAGTTGATGAATTGACGTCGAATGGAAGTCAGATGCATACAAACGTTGATAGACATTGGATTGCTATGTTATGAATTGTCGACATGTCCGTGATGAATATTATCGATACGTTTGTGAAGTGCTGCTCGGACTTCAGAACCTTATCTGAAAGTAAAGACAGCTATTGTTCGAATTATTGATTCAGAAACAATATATATATATATTCGGTTACGCTACAGAGCTATAATAAGTGTATGATTTTTACTTTTACTTTTACCACGGATACGGGGCATCACGTGGCATCTATTAACTTTCCAGCCATTACGAAATTATACTCCGTGGTGACATAAGCACATAGGTATAAATAACTTTTTTACGCAACAGTGCCCGGCTGGGAGTCAAACCCGCGATCTATAAATTAGTCATTTGTCGCTTTGCCGACTGTACCACCACGCCACTACTCAGTACTTGTTTTGTATGCACTTTAGAAATAGTCTTACTTACTTACTTACTTACTTACCCTTTTGGTGCTGTGGTTCTGGTGGGACTGGGACGACCAACGGGCTTCTTTCATTGCATTGACGCTGTTGGTTGGGTTACATGACCTACGAAATCTGTTTCCGAAATGACCTACTATATTCACTCACTCTGAAGTTGTTAGTGCTACTTATTATGCAACAGGAACTGAGATAAGATAAGATAAGATATGCATAGTTTAGCGTGTAGTCAAAAGTTGACTATAAGCAAGCTTGGTCTACCACACGTAATCCAGTCCAACGGTTGAATCATAGACCAAAATCCGTAGTCAGTCCGGAGGAGAGGGTAAAATGACTAAAGTGGAAAAGATTTGTGAATGTTAACAATAGACGACGATGCTGTGTTTTACTTGTATTGTTACATGTACGTTTGATGAGTGTTTTTAATAAAGTGATTTTTGTTTGATTTATAACTTTATGGCGACGCGTTTCCAGACTCGGTTCATCGTCTCCCGACGCCGTCTCCCTACTCCAGTCGATGACTTCCCCTCTACCCGCCAACTCACAGCTCGTCCGCTCGGACTCGGTCGTTGTCCGGCCGCCGGAACCAGGTGCGTGTCCGTGGCCGGTCTACCGCTGTAACGTCGACCAGAAGTACCGCAGCTGGGACGGGTCGTGCAACAACCTTGCTGACCCGATACGAGGACGCAGCTTTACACCGCTCGCCCGCTATCTGCTGCCCGACTACGCCGACGGTACAGCTTATCGATGTCTATGCCTGTTGGTTCCGTTAACGGACACCAAAAAACTATGTTTTAGGCCATGTCGAATGCACGAGATGCGGAGTTGCGGACTGTTGCGATCGATGATCCCGTAGCATGGGCGTTTGTCAGTCAGTCTGTCACGCGGGCGACTGTTCTTACTCATTTGCCAGATGGCGTCACTTCGATGCGGCCATTACTACATTACTCTAGTGTAGCCGCTTGTTTACTTTGTAGAAACAGTTATTTTTTGAAGCGTAACGTGATTTTCAGACCTCGACGAAACTTAAGACGATTTCCGATAGACAGAGACAATACTTAGACTTACAGAGGATGTCTGTATGTGTCTGTCTTTGTACGGGCTCCAATTTCTGAAAAGCTTGAACATCAAAGTCACGGAGTTGCGTTTAGATGATGACTTCTCACAATTCAAGCGTCTGTTGCAGGGACATTTGTTTAATTTATGCTGCGGCGCTTTGTGACTTTTGCTTTGTGGCGCCGTGTAAACATTCTTACTCAAGTCAAGGTAACGGCAGCAATATACGAATGAGAGTGGCGGTCTGCCGTCGATTGTATCGTAATCTTGCTACTAATAGATTCGATATCAAGTGCATATTGGCAAGCAATTCAGTGGAAATGTGGTGCTCGACTGAGCAGGTCTGCAGACGTTGCGAGGACCAAGTCGAGGCGGCTCTCTGCCTTCACCTCGACTAGTGAGTTCAATGATCGCTGAAGACCTAAACCTTCCTCACGACGTGCAGTCTTTGTGGTTGATGGCCTGGGGGCAGTTCACTGATCACGACCTCTCACACACAGCCCTCAGCAAGGACGTTCTCCACCCCAGCGGTACTAAGCAACCTACGTGTCATTCACTCGTTGTAGGTTACGGTGCATGTGTATCTGGACGTTCTCAGTCTGTAGCTTATGAAGGACGGCTGTGCATAAACTGGTAGATAGTACGTTTTAGCTGCATTCAGATGCTCGGGCGCGCTTGCTGTAAATGTAAACAAAGTGCTGATGCACGGACAGCGGACAGACGTACACACGAATTAATACGCTGCATCGCTGTTCTGTCGTACTGCCGTACTACGAGTATAAACTTATTCACCATATAGTTTTGTCAACATCTTATTGTACTCGTCGCAGGCCTACCGGGTGAGTCAGAAAAAAGTAGCTTTCTAAATATAATTGGCCTTAACTTTGTCAAACATTAACCGATTTTCAAAATTATTTCACTGATGGCAAACGTACACCATTTGCAACAAACTTCATGTGACATTTCCCATCACACCTTAATCATGTTGCTGCACTACTTTGGGAAGTTAAAAGGGTTCAAATTTCAATTTGTAAATGTAGAACAAACTGCAAACAAAATGCATTGATTTTTGCATGTACACATTTTAATGGATCTCGCTTACTTACTTATTACTTACTTACTTATTACTTCAGTTTGTGGCTTTTGTTAAATTTCTTTAAAATAACGCAAGTTTTATGTAAACAGGTCTAACTGTTGACAGCACCCTTGCACTTGGGCACGGAACACTGCACGATTTCTAAGCAGGCTACACCTTTTACATTGGACTATATCTGGGGCCACTAAACATCCCAGACCTCAGTTTGGTTTACTACAAGATATGCGGTGTCGTCCAACAGCGAGTTTATTAGTTACGAATGCTTGACAAACAGAAGCAGTGCTTGATGAACGTTTGGCATTGCATGGACCACTTCGTCGCTGACAATGCAACCATCCACATCCTAGTGCATGTGTGTGGACAAATATAGACATTTGAGCAATATTATGACAGAATTAATATTTCTTAGTCATGTGACGTAAAATTTTTTCATTTTTGTGACACATGATGTATCTTTTGTAATGTTTGACAAATCTGAACTGTTTAACTTTTCCAAGTAATGTAGCAACATACTTCAGGTGCGGTGGGAATTACTACATGGCTTTTGTTGTAAATTTTATGGCCTTTCCTGCGGTGAAAACAAGTTGAAAATCGATTAAGGTTTAACAAAGTTACGGCTGTCTATAATCGAAAAAAGTCTTACTGGGCTACTTTTTTGACTCACCCGGTATATTACTTGCTGAATACGCTGGTTTAACGGTGACAAGATTATGCTCAAAGTTCTCTCATCGCAATTTTTTGATTAAAGCATGAACTGCCTCAAGTGCGGGAATTTTTTTACTATATGCTATCTATGATATTTTGTATTTCCTATAGCTTTTTATGCGTC
>Ga0126335_1003072_pt1 | contig 10257 bp, 6 predicted proteins | sample OlaspJWI45metaG_FD_108409 | JGI IMG/M metagenome (GOLD analysis project Ga0126335, IMG submission 108409) | Marine gutless worms symbiont microbial communities from Oahu, Hawaii - Olavius sp. 1 OAHU.JWI-45 metaG | ecosystem: Host-associated > Annelida > Digestive system > Unclassified | place... | reverse complement strand
AACAGTAGCACCTGATCTTATTTTCAACGAAAGAGCCAACACCAGAGGCAATCACTATAAATTACAAAATCATTCATTTCATTACAACTTACGAAAGCATTTTTTTCTGCATGAACTGTAAATTTCTGGAACAGCTTGCCTAATTCAATCGTTGATGTCTGCACTGTTAATGCATTTAAAGCACGCTTAGACAAGTTTTGGCAGCACCAATCAGTGAAGTCTGATTTTACGGCCAATCTGACTGGTACCGGAAACCGATCAGAAGTTATAAAGTAATATTGTTAGTTTATGATAATATATAATAATGATGCGGACTTCGAGGTGTCAGACACCTGCGTCCGTAATTCTCTGTTGAGTTGAGCTGACTTGAGTAGATTAAACCTACAAAGAAAACCATAAACACAACATTACCAGTATAGTATGGAACTCTTTCTTCCATGGGTATTCCAGCAGGTTTACAGCATAATTCTCCATTGCATCTAATGCTGATGCCACTTGTTGAGGCTGCCAGTCTTCTGTCAGTTCATCCATTACTTGAACAATGACAGGGTGCAGCCTGTCAGACAGTTTGCTCGATGACAACAATTTCAGCACAGAATCATGACTGCGGAAACGATCTCGATAAGCAGCTCTTTCAGTCCGCAGTGTCTTTAAGACACAACTTGTATACTTCTGCCACACTTCATCACGATACTCATTCAAACCCATTGTCCATACAGCAACAGCTGAGTCTGCTAAACAACTAACAATAAACAGAATTAGTTGTAGCAAACGTGCCACATACACGGTATAGCCTATTACCTTTGTTTTGCTTCCACAGAGATGACCAAAATACTCAGTTCCAGTTCAAAATCACACACATACACACACTCACACTCACACACCCAATACCTCTCTCATCAACATTTGTAAAAATGCTGTTTTACTTTAGCCTTAAAGTTATATTGTGGTAGTCTCTTGGTTAGAGTTAGTGCTGGGTCTAGCGACTACAGGAAATACCACTTTTGATAATCCTTCAGTAAAATAACAAAATAATAGAATGCATCGGCCAGTCTTGTGTTTAGAGTCCGCAAGAGTTGGGGTTAAGTATGTTTTGTATGTATTGCTATGGGGCCCTCCCGAAAGTATCTAGAGCGGGCTGCTATCATGGGCACTCCTGCATTTTCACTACCTCACGTGGAAATCTTATAACAAACCACTATGTCGCTAGACAAAATGCCATCTCTTACAGTATAGTAAACAATGACTATGAGTGACCACGGGAACGATGATGGAAGGCAACATTTCAGGCTACTATGCCACAGTACTGAGACATACCAAATCCAATCCAATCCAATGTGTTCTGACGGGCGCAGGTAGTCCTCTTTGCCCGCATCTTAAAATCACTTTCACATACAAACTGGTAGACTTCCAGTTCCAATTAAGTCGGCGTTATAATTAAAAAGAACATCTTGATTAGACCAATATTTATCGAGACGATTTTTAAAACTATTAATAGTAATAGCCTCAACCACGTCATTTGGCAAAACTATTCTACATATTTACTACTCTAAACTAAATAAATATGACCGTGAACAGTAATATCCTGAATAATATCCTATGTGTCTGTTATAACTAAATCTAACAAGTGAGGGGTATCTCATCCTCTTGCTCTAGTAACCGACTGAACGTGCTGTGTTGAAAAGTTTTTTTGCAAAGTATATACCCGGAACGAATGACGAGTAAAATAGTCAATTACGACTAATGTCGTTATTTTCGTTCACGCTGCTTTATACGACAGATACGCTCTTGGCAGCGCCGGTAGTACAAGCACCATATATTCGGTTAATTTATCTACAACAGTTAAAACATTACATAAATTGAGATACAAACAAATAAGCGTAACATAAAACTGAAGGTGACTAATCACCGTATTAGACGCAAAAATACCAGTGAGTAAAATACTAAAAAACAAGCATTGCTGTCTTCCGTGAAAACCAGCAATATTTGTTAAATATTTAGTTCAGAACAGACGTTTAAAAGGTGATATGATTGAAGTTTTTAAAATATTAACCGGCAAATATGACACTAATGTTACTTTTAGTTTTGAAAAACATCAAGATTGTAGAACCAGGAGGCATAATTTAAAACTAGTCAACTACAGATGTCACTATGATTTAAGAAAATATTTCTTCTGTACACGAATAATAAATACCTAGAACAGTTTGCCAGAGTCTGTCATCTCTGCTAGTACTGCTGACTCCTTTAAGAATAAGCTAGACAAGTTCTGGAGCAATCGGGATCTTCTTTATAATTACAAGGCTGAATTAACCGAAATAGGAAATAGAAGTTTCATTAATATTTTTGATTAATAAAGTACAGTTTGTACAAATTATGTTCTATTTAATTTGAAGGGCATAGAGGCTTCGGCCTGCGCCTTCGTCTAAACTTCTTTTGCTTTGCTTTGCTTTGAGTAAGACAATGCTGACTACTGTGAACCATAATCACATTTCGCTAAAGCTTTAGACAAGGTCCCACACAGACGCCTGATGATGTTAAAGTTAAAAGCACATGGTATCGATGGTCGCGTGGACGCCGTGGCAGACTGGATCAGCGACTGGCTTGATAACAGGATGCAGAGAGTCTGTAGCCTACAAATACAGTATTATCCGACTAGAGGCTGGTCGCGAGTGGAGTTCCACAGGGATCCGTGTTGGGTCCATTGCTGTTTCTCATTTTTCATAAATGATTTAGATCTGGGACTGCTTAGCTCTATTCATAAATTTGCTGATGACACAAAGGTCTTTGGCAAAACGGCGACCCCCACAGACTTCAGTTACAACTAGATATCAACGAACTGTGTAGATAGGCAGACGAGTGGCAGATGAAATTTAATGTCTCTAAATGCATAGTTATGCACATAGGACTAAGCAACAACAACTACCTCTACTCAATGAATGGCCAGACATTGAATGAAGTGGCAGAGCACTCTGAGCACAAGGACCTCGGCATTATGATCAGTAGCGACCTCAAAGTAGCTAGGCCTAACCATTGTCAACACGCGTGCAGCAAAGCCAACAGGATGCTGGGCCTGATCAAGCGTACAATCAAGCACAAGCACATCACAGTCATGGTACAACTATACAAAAGCTTGGTTAGACCTCATTTGGAGTATTGTTCACCACCCTGGAACCCCCTGGAGAGGCCGGGTACAGCATCAATTTACAAGGCTCTTCCCTGAGCTGAAAGTCATGACGTATGAAGCTGAGGAAAGCCCTAAGCTATAGTTCTTAGAAGAAAAGCGTAAAAGAGCAGACTTGATTGATTTGAGGTATACAAATTGATGCACGGACTTAGGCCTACCGACATTCCAGTATCAACATATTTCCAGATTGCTACTGGCAGCTGGACAGGGCACACCAAGAAGCTTGTTAAGAGTCACTGCCACACTGATGCAAGACTATGCTTTTTCTCACTGCGTGTTATCAACCGCTGAAATAGTTTGTTCCAAGAAATAGTCAACGCACCATCGGTTAATGCTTTCAAGAGACACCTGGAATCACTGCGACAGAAGAAGATGAGTTACTTCATGGACTTAGTCCGCTAAGCCCTTCTGGCTGCTGGTTATGCAAGATACGATTGTTATTTGTTTTCGATATATGATGATTGCTATTGCAGCAGCCACACCCGGCGAGTTATTTACGCCATCAAAATAGAGCGTGGAGTGTCCGACTTGGCATCAAAATGACCCGGGTTCGGGCATGTTTGTAAATATTTAGCATTATTAAGTTGTGTCTTATATGTTATACAATGTCTTTGGTTGGTGTTTCGGTCTGTACAATTGTCAATTTACGGCACTGAGTGTGCCGCTATTTGGCAACGTGTATATTACCGTGCTAAACTGCCTATGTTATGTTATGTTAATATGATGATTTGTGTTCTATTATATGCACTGTCCTGCGTGGCAGATAGTGTAATCCAGCATTCGTACTGCAATACAAATAAAACCATTATTATTATTATCAGTCAATTTTGCCAACTCATTACTCGAAGCGGTAGCCTACGTACGAAGTTCAGCCTACTTGGCAGTCGGCAGCCTATGCATATCGGTAGGCCTACGAGACTACGGATAGTTAGCAGTATCTGCGAGCTCCATACGAGCGCAATCAGATTTTTCTGCCATTTTATATTAATAATCTTCATATAATCATTATCTCGTGTCGGTCGTACACTGGGTCGTTCTTGTGATGAACTGGTTGTAGCTGGCGATAACCACGCGTTTCGCGTTGGTCTCGATCAACGTGGTTATCCTACGTTGGGCCCGGTTAGTACTGGGATGGGTATAACGTTCACGAGTTCGAGTTCGAATCGCGTTCACACCCTCTCGGTATTTAATCAGCCAGCCAGGCCAACTCAGCCTGGTCAAACCTCCTGGATAGGCAAAATGAGTACCGGTGTAAAATCGGGAAGTTAACAGCAGGTTATGCTGTTAATTTACAGCATTGAGTAAACCTAGCGCCGTTGTATCATGTATGGCTGCTTATATTATCGTGCTCAATTGCGTGTGTTGTGTACATGATCCTTTGTGTTCCGTTATAATGTACTGTTCTGCGTGGCAGATGTTAGGACTATTGATGATTGTACTTTGGGAGCGGTATAATAATAGGCCTAATAATAATAACATTACCACCACTACGTACACGTAGGCCTAGGCCTACAAAAGAGAGTAGCTATCAGCTAAGCCTATTTGAGCGTAAGCTTTTTCTTGTCTTCGTGTCTCAAGTTTTACGTTAGCCACAAGAATGTGGGAACCGCCGCGTCGAATGAGTAAAAACAGCCGCCCTCGAAACACAGAAATTGACATATGGTACGCGCGACGGGATTACCGGTGGCAGTAGTCCGCCATCTCACTCATTCGAGATGATGCAGCCTATTAAGACTCCGAAGACGTGTAAGTGTGAACAAGTACGTAGTTTCACTTGCCATTCAAAAGTCAACACACTTGGGTCATTTCACCAAGCAATTCACTTCATTATAGCGAACTCGTGGAACGCGTGGTCGATAAATCACACGGCGGTTTCACCTGCACGAATGAAATGCCTTTGCCTTTCCAGTCAAAGCTGGTTCGCGTTGACCGTTCTCATTGGTCCAGAGGGATAGAAGGCTGAGTTGGGCTGGCTGGCTGTCAGAACTGTGTATATAGGCTTACAATACTTACATAGATGTAGATGGTTTGCTCGCCTGCAGACGGTCACTCATCCAAGTATTAACAGGGCCCGAAAGCACAAACACGTATTTATACAACAACTCTACGCCATATCTAGATAGATAGAGATAGATAGATACTTATTTATATAGCGCCTATATACTCAAATGAGTCTCTAAGCGCTGAACTGGAGGGTGTTTTAGTTGCCTTACTAAGAAAATTATTGGACCATAGTACACTCTAGGCTACTGCTATCGGCTGCGTCTGTCTGTTAGCCTGTGTTGTGTATGATGTATGACAACGTTCGAAATCGTTGACGTAGAAACTTTGTATATCAACAGCACGAACCCAGGCGCTTCGCCGTTGATTATCTTAAACTGCTAAAACGCACCGTAGGCCATGGGGGCGCTGCAGCGTGGGACGGGTGCGCGGCGCGCGCCCCCTGTGGTGTAGGCCTGTAACGATGTAGTTCTCAAACGAACAGAACAAAACAAACATGAGGCCAATGTAATTTGGCAAAGGCTGCATCGAATGCACCGCGCACACTGCACGTTCTAAACTCTCTAGCTGTAGCCGTTCCTGAGATAATAGGGTTTCAAACTTTCAAAAAAGTTAAAAGTAGGTCACATGACCCCGCCCCAGACCCCCAGATGACCCACTTTTGCATTGTTGCCGTTATGGCTCCCATGCAGCTCCTTTATACGCACGCCAAATTTCTAGTCGATCCAGAGATTTGACGGGGTCCCAAAATTTAATAAGTAGGTCATGTAACACCGCCCCGAACCCATGACATAATTTTGCATAGTTTTCGTTAAGGGCCCCAGCCCTGTATATACGCGCCAAATTTTAAGTTTCCACTTCAGCTGTTCCCGATATAGGAGAGGGTCCTACTATTTAAAAGTGCGCGCCCTCCCCTCTCCCTTTAACGCAATGTCCCACGGAATCGGACACTTGGGCGACGCCGTCTTGGCGACGCCGTTTTGGCGACGGACACTTTGGCGACGGCAGGACAGCAAACCACCACTGAGCTCTTTAGCCTAATCCCACTAACTGCGAAATTATGCACCTAAAGACCCAAGAAACTGTTCTAAATCAAGCGAATGAAGCAAGTCGCGAGTGAAGTGTCAGTGTCAAGTAAAGTGTCCCGTCGCCAAGATGTGTCTCGCCAAAACGGTGTCGCCAAAACGGCGTCGCCCAGATGGCGTCGCCAAGATGTTCTAGATCGGCTTTATGCCTATTGCTAGGCTGCAATGAACACCCTTGGGGGCCCATGGGACATGTCCCATGGGCCCCCAGGAGTGTTCAATCGTAACAGCATCTTCGTCTGTTTAGCCATTTTTGCACAGTGAAGCCGAGTTGAGCCGCATGACAGAGAGACTGACGGACAGACACCGCGATCATCGGTAACAACAGTCTGCATCTCATGCATTCAATGCAGCCTAGCAATAGGCATAAAGCGACTTGTTTAGTGTTAGTGTCGTTCTAGATGTCGGACACAAGAACCGTCGTTGTCTCAGCTTGTGCAGAACAACCATCAGCTATGACGTCATCAGCGGGCGTGGCTGATGACGCCATCATAGTACATCCGGTCTCTGCTGGTGACGAACTGCTGTATGCGTCCGTGCGTCCCTGGAGAAGCATCGAGGCACGCCGTATTGCAGCCAACTCACGACCGAACAGCTCGTCGACCGTGGGGAACTGCACGGTCACTTTCGGTGTTGAGTCGGACCCATCCACTGGCGCCGAGGTTTGTCGCCGAGTCACCGGAAGTGACGTCACAGTCTCAGTGATGACGTCATTGGTCGCGGCTGACTGTCGGCGTCGAAGGTCGATACTCGGTTTAGGTTTAACGGCTGGAGGCACTGGGCGACGTCTGGCGGTAGGCTGGTTCACCACACCTGCGGGGACGCTACAACTTTCATTGACTTGTCTGAAGTCTGTCTCGCTTGGACACAAGTTATCAGCAGTCAGCGGTATTGTCACGCCAACTGGAACGTGATCCACTTGACTGTGATTATCGGAAGATGTCACGTATCTACAACAGTTGTTAGTTGTCGTCGGTGCTTGGTCGTATCCCGTCGACCACTTGGGTGACCGGGCATTCGTAGAAGTGTTATTTGCCACGTGCCACGTTGGTTTACATTCATCGTGAAGCAATTCACGTGCAGTTAGTGATGGAGACGCTAAAGCATCGTTCCAGGTAGACGCAGACGTTACTTGGCAGAAATCGGAGGTCAGCGTTCTAACAACTGGTTCAATCTCGTCTCTGCGAAACGCGGCAGCATGTTGCTTCTGTATAAACTCAGCGAAGTTTATGTTCATTTTGTCGTCGTCTGACAATGCCGCGTAGCGGGCGACGTCGTCGGTGCTGATGAGACGCCGATACGGTCTGTAACGCATGTGAAAGTCGTCCCGTCTCCACGGCACCACGATGTCGTACGTTGTCTCCTCGCCGACGTCTAGGAGGTATGACGGTTGACGACCACCACGCCGCCACTCAGAGTGGAAGTCTCGCATCAACAGCTGTCCCCTGTAACCGTACAGGGTAGAGTCTGTTGCAGTAGTCGAGGCGTACAGTCGCCACGGAACTGCATAGCCACCCAGCACGTCTACACTTCCAGCTGTCAGCAGACGTTCACGACGCAGTCCGGGACGTGTAAACAGATCGTCAACATTCCAGTGTAATTCACAACGCTGTCCAATAATCGCAGACACAATTGCAGGTGTGTCTGGCGGGCAGCCTTCCATGACACCTCGCAGTAATGAGTTAACATCTACATGATGGCTTGACTTCTTGAGATAGTCCATCGCGCGTTCAGCCCCACGTTGGGCGCCAAGTCTTGACGCTAGTCCTTCCTCGTCACCCAGTAGTACAACCTACACACACACACACGCACAAGAATTTCGTTAACACTCTCACAGTCATGAAGATAAATTGCTAGATACGACTGAATCCTAAAGATAAAAAATAGACATGCTAAACTATGAAGTACAGGGGCGGATCTAGGGGGGCCGGCCTCCCCTATTTTTGACAAAGTCAATTTTATTTTTTTAATTGTATACAATGTATGAAAAAAATATTTTTGAAATTGAATTTTGATTTTACAGTGGCCGAAATACGAGAAGTTGTTTGGAAGTGTCGGGGGTGTATGTGTGTATGTGTCTGTGTGATCCCATAGGCCTACACGACAAATCAGTCGTTTTTTATCAAATATCGGTGGGTTTCGAAATTGTGGCCGCTACTGTTTTTTGTTCTGCAAAGGCCCGATTTTGAGTGCTATCTGACGCCATTCTGATCCCAAAAATATATGCCAGATTGCAGGAAATCGCATCTAATTTTTCAAAATTTTCTGGGGGAGGCCCCAGACCCCTCGCCGGCGCTCGTTTTTTACCGCCCCCCCTTCCAAAATTCCTGGATCCCCCCCTGGAGTATGTAAATAGTTTACTTAAAACACATAAACACTGAAACTAAACATGTAAAATACAATCTATGCTAGCTACTAAAAGTGAGACAAGAACACTTGGGTGTTGACTGTAGAGGAAATCTATAGATTCTAGGGCCATCAGTAAAGTATAGTAGAGAAAGTGTTAAGAGCGCGTGACTAACCTGGTACTCAAACGCCCTGGCGAGCTCCGCGGCAGCTTCACTAGCGACGTCAACGAGAATCTGCCTGGCCAGTCCCGCGGGATCATCACATCCGTCCAGGCGCGCTCGACGAATGAGGTAGAAGTGGTCTGGGGTGATCGTGAGGGCGTACTCAGAGGCCGGCAGTTGGAGTGGAACTTCGGCACATGACACGGCGGCACTGAGGTACTGGCGCAGGGAGATAACGATGTCTTGAGATGACGCTGATGTTGAGGGCTGTACGTGATTGACTGATTGACAAGTGCGACGTCGTACAGCCACAGAGAGGGCTGATGTCTGGACGGTAGACGGCAAACTGGAGTAGAGCGTCATGAAATGTTGGATGAAGTATCGCTGGAACGCAGTCGTTCGTCGACGAATTGTCTCACTGTCTGGAAACTCCACAGCGTCATCTGCTCTTACAGCAGTAACAAGTGGCCAAAGTCATTTGACAAAGGCTGCATTGGATCCGTGGGGAAATCAGAATCCCTGTCTTATATTCTTTGTATCCAGTCTTAACCCCAAACAGGACGTCGATCCGTTCAGCCGTGTGTAGCACAATGAAGTCACGTGACAGACTGACGGACGCTAGGAATATTGATCGCAATAGTCCACAGCTCATGCGGCATAACAACAGGTTGACGGCGTGTTAACGTCGGGTCCAATTAGTACCGTCTGCAGGCGGCCAAACCATCTAAGTATGTAACCAGCTCTGGCAGCCAACCAGCCCTACTCAGCCATCCATCCCCGGGGTCGGTAAATGCGGACCAACTTTAGCTGGAAAGGCAAGGACATCCCATTCGTGCAGGTAAAACTATTTGGTCCATCGACAACGCGTGTCATACCTGAACGTTTCTGTGATGAGGTTCGCCTCAAGAAGAGGTGCTATATGAAGTGACCCGGTGACCTTTACTTACCGGTAAGATGACCTGAGTAAGAAGTCTTTGTGTTCTATTGTCATCACAAACCTACAGGAGACCGACACGAAGTGACCAAGACATGAGTGATATATCAGCAACTGACCGTCAGATAGAGCGACATAACTCGCAGGTGCTGTCGAGTTGACGTTGCCAGAGTTCAACAGTAACCGACGACCGGAGTCGGCTCCGACCGCTGCCTGACGACCACGCACAGCAGTCATGACAGGCGTGCAGATGCAGCTCTGACTGCGGCCCATGTTACGTGGCAGAGTCCTTGTCGCCCAGCTGGTGGTACTCGAAATACTTCTACCGTTCAGTGTCGCATGGCCGCGTTGTACACCGGCAGGACTTCGGCCACCAATGAAACTGCGACGACGGAGACGAAAGTCCGGCTTGCTTGCCGTCACCTCTGACTGCACATCATCATCATCATCATCATCATCAAGACTCAAGCCGCCCGTGCTGGGGCACTGATGTAAGTAAAGTAAGTAAGTAAAACGTGAATTTATATAGCGCATATCATTTTT
>Ga0126335_1003071_pt1 | contig 10258 bp, 8 predicted proteins | sample OlaspJWI45metaG_FD_108409 | JGI IMG/M metagenome (GOLD analysis project Ga0126335, IMG submission 108409) | Marine gutless worms symbiont microbial communities from Oahu, Hawaii - Olavius sp. 1 OAHU.JWI-45 metaG | ecosystem: Host-associated > Annelida > Digestive system > Unclassified | place... | reverse complement strand
GTATTTGTATTGTATTGTATGTGGTTGGCCGTGCTTCCTAGTCTGCAGTTTTTGACTGTCACGAAAATTTGCCTGTGACGAAATGCACCGAGACGAAAGTACCGAGACGTAACGAAATGTACCGAGACGAAATGCACCGAGACGACAGTACCGAGTGAGCCGCTATATCGGACAATTGTCACGAACGAAAGTCTGGCTGTAACGTTGTACTGAATGGTTAAAAAAATACTTTATTCCGGTGTTTTACACGAACACCTTTATATTGGACAATTGTTACAATGATCAAAAAATACTTTCTTCCGGTGTTTTAGGTAGATAATTAACAAATACGCTGTAACATGTGCCTAAAGATTAGATCTGTGCTCACATTTTAATAAAAATGCTGCAGGACATAATATATTACTTAAGCTGTGTAACTTATCTCATATTCTACAAACAGCCAAGAAAATAGTTAAAAACGTTTCCGTGGCGCCATCTGGCGACTGTCTATAAATGTTTTGACACATAGGCCTACAACGCATTCGAATAAGTCGGAGTCACTTCAACCTTATCGTAGAAAAAACACAAATCGATGTATAGAGGCAACGACAAACAAGACGCCAAAGTAATTTAGAGCTAGCCGCATCGAATACGAGCTGCAATGAGGCACTTTTAATGAGCTTTGCTCTCCGGGCTGCGACCGGAGTTTAGGTTTCCTAATGGGTTATTCACTGGTAAACCGTACATGTTAGCTGGTTGTTTGTAGAAAATCAAACTGCCAGCTCGAGGTAATCATAAGCGTCTGACAAACAGCACCAAATCTCCTTTCAGTTCCGCTGGAAGAACACCAGTTTCATCGCGGGTAAAACTTGAGAGACAAGTGAAACAAGAGGTGAAAATGTATTCGCCGTTCGAGTTTGTTACTCCTACTCCAGCAAGACCGACACCGTCACAAACTCCAGCACAAAGCATTCGCATGGGAACAAGGCCGTGCAAAAGGTTAATAACTAATTATTTTTGTTTGCATGACACCGCAGATCTTTTGATTGCTTTTTGTATTTTTTTCTGTGCTGCAGTTTTCTAGTTTGAGTTTTATGAATCTATTAACTGAACCTTGTGTGGCCTCACCAGCATATAATGCCAACCAGGGAGGCTATTGCTCAACGGATCAATCCATGTAACTAAAAACCAATCTCAATATCTGTGTCTCGATTTGTCTTACTGTATCTATTTTTCAATGCAGTAATTAACAAGATTGCCTTTAAATTAAAGATGAACCATTTGCGTGCGTTCTATTTTTGCTTACGTGAATCGCCTTAATCCAATGACCTTGATATACGACCTTAAGGTGCATAGACAGACGTAATACAAACTGATGCCCACAAAAACATTACCATACCTTGCTGCTCTGTGGGACTGTTGGTGCTAATAAATGGATTTTACTGTCGACTGTGTGTTTGTATGTTGTCACATGTTGTGATCACTGATCATGTACTCAAACATCTCATATTTTCTCAAATTAGCCTGTCATTATTTTTGGGACAGTACATTCACAGATTGTGCTGTTTTCAGTGAGTGACTGATTAAGTGCTTAATAGCTTGCAGGTCATATAAAAGTAAGATATTTAATTTAAGTTACCAGGTTATAAATTTGCCTTTGCGTGTTTTATTCATTTGTTGTAAGTTTATTCTTTGTTTGTCGGCATTATACTGCTGAAAAAACTGAGGGGGTGCAGGTGTATTTATGTCAATTTGTCTGTTTTGAAAGGAACAGTTATTTAGATTTTTGGGATGATCTTAATTCTGGCCTGTGGTATGTTTTGTGGTGATCTCTTATAGTTACATGTACTTATAGCACAATTACCATATGCTGCTGGTGCTCACAGTCACACCATGAACGTGTGTCTGAATATCAAACTAGAAACACAATGCATCGCTGATCGAGGTCAATGCAAACTGGCAGCAAAGGCTAGCCCGCCACAAATTGCATAATCTTACACAGGTAGCTAGTTGCTTTCCTACAGGGTGTGCCAAAAATGCAGAAAATACGACTGCAAAATTTTAGAAAATTTGCCCTTTCAAGTTTATCACTTTGCCATGCCACCGTTAGGTGGCACAGCTGAAAACTATAATACATTCCTTGCCCTGTACAAAGACATCACAAGTTTGCCTAAAATAAGTAAATTGTATGCTCTATACTGGCTTTGGTGTGCACAAACTTGCTAATTTTGAGTGATTTTTAGCACTATAGGCACAGATTTGATACAGTGGTGTGTCCGTAAGCAAAAAGCTATCCGAAAAATTTTATATAGGTGCACAATACTGTTCAGTATGTATACAAGACTGGTAGAATTTTATTTATAGGTTGCTTATATATGGTCGAAGTCGTGCGCACAAACTTTTCAGCGACATTTTGAAAAATTCAAATCTTTGCCGATTTTAGCGAAAATTGTTAGTTCAGAACGATGCAGACCAATTCAGACTATGTTTCTTCCTCTAAAAAATGCCCCAAACCCAATGAAAATTGATCAATAAATGGGGAAGCTGTACTTCGTAAACGTGCCAAACATTGCATCAGGTCTGCAAAACCAAAATAGGCCATGCCCAGCTTGACAGACAGACAAAAAAAGAAAAACGAAAATTCTCTTATTTTCGTTCTCACGTTGCCGTGCGTAAACCAATCTCCACTAAACTTGGCATATGGATAGAGGACGCCTGTACCATTTTTTCCATAGGCAATTGTTTTTGGATCCAACCTCTAGTTTTTGGGCTAGGGCCCTCAAAATTTCGGAGAGAAATGACTGACGTGCAGTTTTGCAGTTATAAATCCCTGATTTATGAGCCAAATCTCACCAGAATTTAAATGATTGTGGAGACTATAGCTGCACCTAAGTCCTGTGAATTTCAGGTATATCAGTTGAGGAAGTCGCCCCTGTGGGGCGAAAAAGTCGCAAAAATTAGCTATTTTGTTTTTTTCTGACCAGAAATCTCCAAATATGGGGTCAAATTTGGCAGGGCATAGCGGAGCTTTCTGCTACTTTACAAATTTGACCCCAATCGGTGCCATTCGTCTTAATAAAGTCATTTTAATACCGGCAGTATTCTTCGGTAATAAAATCGGAGAATTTTGTGGCACGGCTGTGAACACTCCTAGAGGCTAGTACTTTCTTATTTAATTATAATGAATTAAATAATAAATACATTTAGGGTATTGTGTTTTGTCGATATCATGGTTCGTGGTTGTAGGTTTGCATTTAGCACGCCTGGAAAGACTGACGTGGAGAACGATGTGAATGAGTTGGCAGACAACATGAAGACTCTGAGAAGCAGATGTACACCAAGTCCCGTCTGTCCTCCTCCCAGTGGTCAAGCAGCCAGGTCTGTTGTGTCTTTCATGTGCAGTATTAGTATGCAAGTAGTCTTTCCTGATCCACACGGGCCCACTTGATAATGCTGATTTCTGTCAGTGTTGTTAACAAGGACTTGACCTTCAAGGCCAAGGCCAAGGACTTGACGTCAGAACAAGTTGAAGGACTGCTTTAGATTAGGGGAGTGAAAGAACACAGAAGCTAAGAATAAGTAGATAGATAGATAGATAGACAGACAGAGACAGACAGATAGATAAACTTATTTATATAGCGCCTATATACTCAGTGGCACAAGTTCACGCAATAAACAGTGACAAAGCTATCAAAGCTATAAAGCAGGCAATCGCATGTCATGGTTTCTGTGGCTCTGAGGTGCCCTGGAAAATTAAGTTAACTTAAGTCAGTTAATTGGTTGGTTGGCCAACTTGCCGAGGCCAAGGACTTTTTGCTCAAGGCCAAGGACTCAAAATTTGTCCTCGAGGACACCTCAAGACCAAGGCCAAGGACAACAACATTGATTTCTGTTTCAGTAGCCTTCAGCTAGACACACAAATCTATATTGCAAGACCATGGACTGAACACGGTCTAGGGCATGGAGTGCTTGTGTTTGTTTGGTGACCGCCGAGACAAGTGCTGTGAGCTGAGCCATATGGCGAGTTATAGAGGTCAGTTTACGCAGAGCAAGATGCGTCCATGCCTTGGTGAGGGCGAGAGGCAAGGGTGGTGACTAATCGAGATAATTTGCACAGTAGGAAATCCGTCCTGGGCTTTGGCGTGGCAAGAGGCGAGTTTGGCGAGTTAATGAGGGGCAAGCGAACGAGGTTTGACTGTATAGAAATGAATGTGATTGTAACTGTAGAAGCCGTATCCGGACAACGCCAAGGACTTTCAGTGGCAGCATCAAGAAGCAGATGTTTGTTTAAGTCAACATCTGAGTTGCGCAGCATTTTTAGTTACAGCGTCTGAATCATTATGTTATTTGTCATAAATGTTTGTTATGCGACACTTTTTTAGAATACTGTCTTCGATATCTGATTGAATAATTGTTGAATTCTTGGTAATTTTTGAATTGCTAAAAGTCAGTGAAAACCGCAGTATTTCCTTCATGCAGAAAAAGTGTTGCGAGTTATTTTTTTATTAATCAGTCGAAATGTTCTTTATTTCTGTATCTGTATGTAGTAATGGTACTGTGCAATGGATGATGGAATAGCTGATACTTGTGGTATGGCTTGAATGTCTAGAATTTTTAGTTTGGTGTTGGGCATATAATTGAACTAGTCGAAAGCATTGTATCATCTGTCATTAGTTTTTATCGAATTAGTGTTAGAACAGGTCCGGACGTGTAAAAATAGCAGCAAGCCATCTGGACTTTGCTGTCGGGCAACACTGAATAACTGACTAATGTGTAATGTTGGCGCCTACAAGCTAGTGGTCTTGAACAAGACTAGATCAGAACTATAGAGTTCTTGGACCTATCCAGGTCCATTTTTATGTGGATCGTTCTGTTGTAATTGTAATTTGTGTTCATAACTTACTTGCAACCTGCACTTTTTGATGCCAGCACTTGGAAACTAGATCATGTTCCCTGCCATGCTGCGTTTATTTTCAGGTGTTACAAATTTTGTTTTATCACCTTTGTTTTTACTTGTTAACCTGTTTTTACTGTTATTTGAAATTATGTGTATTTTAAGGAGTACATGTAATGAAGTAATGAGTTTTTTTCCAGTGTTTGCCTGTAAGTGCTGTATGCGCGTTGTTGAGCGTGTGTCCTGTACAGAAAATAACAGTGGTGTCCACTAGTAAGTATGCACTGTGTAAGAAACGGAGTATGCACAATACAGATGCACTAAACTTTCATAGTGTGAACCAAAATTAAAATCAGTGTACTTTTGATTTTTGTATTGCGTAGTTTCTGCTTGTGTTGTAGCAGCTTGTAGTTGTACTAGGCATCATGCAGCTTGTTATGAAGTGTTAATGTAGCAGCAGATGTGAGTGAAGTTTGTTGTCTGATAACGAACATTACTTATCATTGTGTGGCAAGTGTCAGGGCTTTGCGAGAAAAATTTTATATCGTTTTGTTATTCAGATATCGGCTTCTGTAACTCATTACCATTAGCCTTGTGGTTGTAACTTGTCACTGGCGTTTGAATGTTACTAGTTATTGCCGCGCTTAACCTCCATGCGTAGGGTAGCATTCGCTAGGGCGATGTGGCTGTCTCATGAAAAGTAGCTGCGTGTCTGTCACATTGATATGCCAAAACAACTGAGTCAATCATCATGCGACCTTCTCCAGATTGTAGCCCAGACATTCTAGTTTTTTCCGTACCAAATACGAACCCGTTGCAGCATGTTGCGACTGATGATCTTGCAGTGCGGCATGTCTGTCTGTGTGTATCTCGCATACCTGCGCTGTACAAAAGTGACTTACTGAATGGAACAAGTTGCTGTTCGGCTGAAGACTTTTGCATACCCAAGGCACATTGTAAAGGTGGGAGTCCCTATTCCCCTATGGCAAGGGGTCCGGCTAGTGCAGAAAAATTTTGCCCGTTGTTAAGTTGAGGACACAGCTGCTGAGCTTCGATGTGGCCTTTGCCAAATTACTTTGACCTCTTGTTAGTTAAGTGGAACAACTACATGTAAAGCAGAACATATTAGACTATTATAAATTATAGTTCTGCTAACTATTAGGCCTAAGTGCAAACAGATGCACATGAATGACAACACAACAGAATATTAAGAGAATAATACAATCTTTCATCGTACTTTTCAGAAAACGTTTTAGGTTGTAAAACGATAGAGAAAACGAGTAATGTATAGCTGATCAAAACCGGTATCACTAATACCTTGGCTTACAAATACTATTTCCGATATTACTCCAATCTCGGATATTCTAGCTAAATCCTCAACTATTTACCAATCACGACAATGTAGCCAAGTTCCAAACATATGGCATGCAAAGGCAGAACACCCTTTCACAAACTGAACTACATGCTTACTTTAGGGTACAGCCATTAGTTTTAATTCAAACTTCAAACTCGGGTCTACAGTCTAGGTATGTAGCTGTGCAAACTCTGCTATAGTTGTGTAACTGTATCAGAGACAAGAAACGCATCAGAACAGTATCGTGAATAAAAGCAATGCATGACACATACTAAGTCGAGACCAACTTGGAAACAGTGCACCAACACGACAACAGTCAGCAGTCAATCGTCAGTGCTAATGGCACACAGTGTCAGCAACAGTGGCGTTACAGCAGGACACAGCATGTTTTCGTTTGAGTTATATGTACGTATATATTCCCTCTACTTTCACATATTGATGCTATTATTCACCGGAATTGATGCTGCTCTAGAATAAAAAGTACTGGTCCTCTCCTTATCTTCAGGCACTGACACCATATAAGTTTGGGCCATTTTGTCCCCTCATCTTAACAAAAATTTGTACAATATCAAATTGTCTCCGAGCACTGTAACAAACCCTTTAACTGATTAGAGGGTTACTTTGGTGGTAACGGTCAATGGAGAGACAATACAAGAGAAGGGGTGGTGGACCCCTTGCCTCAGTTCCAGGCCACGCCACTGCTCAGCAGCAGCAGATGTTATAATAAGTTGAACTCGCATTTATCAGTTTCGGAATTATTTGATTCGCGGCTGACAGACGGCGGAGCCAGGTCCGGAAATTCTGCATTGTTTTCGCCTGTTAGCCACCAAGTTATGATGTCTCCTTTACCCTGTACAGAAACACATTATTACTATTATTATTATATAACCCTGTACAAGTTATACTTAACTGACATATTAATTTAGTCATTGTATGTTGGAGAACAACTCAGTTGATATGTCACAAACTGAGATCAATACAACCTTCATGGTTACGGGTCCGCGAAGTACCAATGTAAACGTCTGGTAGTCATCCAGCAACTCCTTTGTACATGGACTCACATGAATCTTCAGTGCTAAAACAGACAGAAATGCACGTGTGAACAATCTACTTGGCTGGCAAAATGGGTGGCATCTGTCCCAAATCATTTCAGGATGTACTGAGATATGAATAAATCTGTGATACCTTTGAGTACCTCAGCATTCATTTTAGGTGTAGTAAAAGATTGCAGGTTGATACTGATCCCATTAAGAGGCATTTTTATGCTGCAAGTAATTCTCTACTCGTGAATGCATCCCATCAGGACCAGTTAATTCAACTGCACTTACAGGAATCCTATTGTTTGTCACTACTTACCTATAGTCATGGTGCACTTAACTTGAGTAAAGCTCAATTATCTTATTTGAATGTCTGTTGGAACAAAATACACAGGAAGCTTTTTCATTTTCATCGATGGGAATCTGTTCGTGTTTTAATGGTGTTGGTAACCTTAATTTTTTGCATCTTTTTAAACTGGTCACTGCTAAGTTTTTAAACATCTAAGTATTTCAAGTAATGTTGTGCTTCAAGTCTTTTACTGTTACACTGTGTATGGCGATAGGTTTCTGCAACTGTTTCATGAATTGAATCTGCAGTTGGACTGTTCTATTGTGGCAATACAAAAAGCTGTTTTAGTCATTTTAACTCTTTGTGCGAATGTGTGTGAATTTATCTTTTTATATTTTACTGTTATTATCATCTACTTTCACTGTTTATATTGTTTGTATTAATTCTGCCTACTTCTTTGGTGAAAAAACATGTTCATATATTCACTACTTTGGCAGTATACAATGAGAGCACAGCAGGAAAACATGGTGAAAGATTGGAATGTATGAGAGAAAAAATGCGAACATGCCAAGAAATTGTATAAATGCATACTAATGTGACATAACTCACTGCACAGACCTATAATGCTGAAACGGATCAAGGACCAGGAAAATGATTTCAGTTACTGGTAGAGGTAATCTGCTGTGAGCAGCATGCAAGAAAACCTTCATACAGATGGGGACAGGCTTCAACCCAGGACTTAACTGGAAAGCTTACAGTGTTCCAAAGACCCCAAGCTACTAAGCTAGAGGAGAAGAAGCTCAATCCACAAAGCATACTGCTGTTATTTTAATTAGGTTGGACAAAAATGTGATCAGATCGCTGCGACTAGCACACTGTGTTCTACTACAAAAAAAGACATTACTTACGTTCGCCATTAGATTCCATCCGTGATGCTGTGTTCACAGTGTCGCCAAACAGACAATATCTCGGCATCTTGAGACCCACAATTCCTGCACAAACTGGACCTACAGCAAAATGTCACAGACCTCTGTAACCTTTCCATGACAAGTATACAGTGGCACACCTATGATGTGTCAAGATAAATACTTGACAACAGAATGATACAGCATCTCACAAGCACTGAATGTGACAGTAAGACATTAATCATTGGTATACAATGTCAAAACAAAATCAAAAAAGCCTATTTAAGAAGTCTCCTCAATCAAGTTTGGACAGTGAGAGAAAGGCAGACATGATATATATGACCATATGCAGATAAAATGCTCAACAAGCATGTGAAAACTGATCAGCTTGGTCTACTGCAAAAAAAGCTGAGAATTCTGTCGAAAGAGGGAAAAACATAGAAAAGCATAATTACGGTAGAAAGCTTCGACAGTAGGCCCACAGAAATATGTGCAGTACCTGAATGTATACCAATGCGAAGTTTGAGTTGGTCGTGAGTTCGATGTCGGATCTTGAAAGATCGAACGGCATTGAGCAGCGAGATGGCCATTCTAGAGATCTCACGAGCGTGTTGTGTCCCGTTACGCACAGGCAACCCAGACACCACCATATATGCATCACCAATCGTCTCCACCTGCATTTCAATGTAAAATTCAACAATAATCAGGCCTATATTAACAATAACAATAATCCATCCCTCAGCCGTCTCCACAGTCACAACTGGAAATGTCGTCCTCGTCGTTCAAGGAACAGGTGACTAGGTCTGATCCATCAACATTCTAACTGTTTCCCTGCTGCTGTGTGCAGGATGATATGGTAATAACGAAATGAGATAAAGTAATACCTTCTGAAACAGTGGCAACAGTTCAAAACATTATCAGTGCTCAATTCCTAATCAATATACATGCATCAACATCTATGTATTAACATTAAGTGTAACATAACATATTAGTTGTAAATGAACAGTTTTCCAATTTCCATGCTGCAGCATATAAGGTTTACGAAAATTTACTTTTATACACAAGCAAGAGAACATGCACTTTAATACGCAGTACAACATGCTTAATAACACAGAGCAATTGAAAAAAAACAAAAATCAAAGAAAGACAGTGGAATATGGCCTACCTTATATACATCGAACATGTCGATGACCGAGTCAAACGTTGTGTACAGGTCATTGAGGAAATCAACAACCTTCAGTACATAATGCACCACAATGCACAACACTGTATAAACAAAAAATACAGTATACATACAAAACTTCAACACACATTTCCATCTGGGGTAGTTGATGCACATTTGACAGCTGTAAGGTAGTTTTATGAAGAAGAAGATGAAAGACTAGTGACAGTGTTCTTTTTCGTTATTAACATGCGTGAATGCATGACCTTGCAGTTTTTAAATTTGTAAAACTGTAATGCCATCATCATTCTCATCATCATCATCATTATATTTGTAATCAAAATTCTTGTTTTTAATTTTTAAGCTTTAATATACACTGTGAATAATAAAAAAGTGTCTTGTTAAATTTAATTGCCTCTTCAACAAATCATAATTCATGAAGTCATATTACCATACTGCAGGAATCAGAAATTCCTCAGTTATCAATTATCACCTGCATGGGTGTGCTTTCAGCAGACATGGCCGTGAAGCCGCAAATGTCGCTGAAGTAAATAGAGACACTTTCATACTTCTCAGCTTTGACTGTCTCTCCATGCATCAGCTGAACTGCCACAGACCTGGCAAGCATAACATCCACT
>Ga0126335_1003070_pt1 | contig 10258 bp, 5 predicted proteins | sample OlaspJWI45metaG_FD_108409 | JGI IMG/M metagenome (GOLD analysis project Ga0126335, IMG submission 108409) | Marine gutless worms symbiont microbial communities from Oahu, Hawaii - Olavius sp. 1 OAHU.JWI-45 metaG | ecosystem: Host-associated > Annelida > Digestive system > Unclassified | place... | reverse complement strand
CAAATATCCAAATTTCAGAAAAATTCCTCAACGTTTGCAAAAGTTGCAAAAGTTTAGTGAGCTCACCCCAAAACAAAGTGTCCACTATTAGCAACGTTTAGACGTGCGACTGTCAAGTGCAAAAGTCAAGCATGTGCTGAAATGCAAGCTTGAAGACGTGAACGTCACTGCCTGACTACTTTATTGATGATCAGTTGATCATCTAGGTGAAATGTTCCCACTCTTTGATAAAACGCGATTTCAGCAGGGCGACGTCATGAATCTGGCTGCGTTACACACGCTCCTGCAAGTTATCCCAGATCTGGTAGTCTACTGGGCTGAGATCAGGACGGTTGGCTGACCAGAGAGTTGGAACAATGAAGTCTGGTGTTTCACGGATTAACAGTTGCACGGTCTCACGTGCTCTGTGGGCAGGAGCGTTGTCCTGTCGGCAAATCTCACTTCCAGACCAGTGACTGCTTTAATTAACGTGACGTAAACTGATATATTTTGTCGTCGATATTTCGAGATTAATAACTCCACTTGTAATGAATATCTTCTAACGAAATTCTGCTGTTGTTTCAAATATATATTCAGCATCTAGTGCACGTAGTTTTGTTAGGATGCGTTGAGATTTGACATTTTTATCAAAAATTGTCTGGTGTACTTTTTTCCTTGACATGGTGTAAATTTGAGCGTATATCTATTTAAGAATTTAATGTTGCTGACGTTAACAGTATTTATTATAAAGAATTGGCATTTTATTACCGTATTTTGTGTCATTTTTCTGTTAGGTAGGCCTATTCTTAGTAACAAATACGAAGTTACCAGTAGAAGTCGTGGCACTCCTTGGAGCTTGTTGACAAGTTCACTGTGTGGTACACGCGTTGGCAGTTATACGGTCACAGATTTCTGCTGTTTTGTGTGTGTACATTACTCGACAACTGCAGTCAACTATCAGTTAATGTTGACAGCACCGTTAGTGCATCTGATTTACTTTACAATGTGGCCCAATATCAGTACGCCTACAACTCCAGTTGAAGTTGTTCAACTCCATTTCATCATCATTTATTTTGCTGAGAACACAAATACAACAAGTGACCTAAGTTACTTGAACAGCATAACAGTTATAGCAGGCACGACAAGGCTGAAATCTAACACGAACATCCGCCCTTTAAACTTTGAAAACGAAAGTAAAACACAAAATACCGAATAAAACAAGTAATCAGAACAGCTGTATGAAATTAAGGAAGTTACCTGATATCACACATTTGTTAGTACGCTTGAATGTATCAGTAGACCAAGTGAGGAAAAACCAACAGTGACTTGGCACATCCAATAGGTCGCTTAACATTTCACTGCTGATATCTGTTGTTAATTGGAAAAAAATTGTTAAGCACCGATAATATGGGTACCTAGTACCACTAATCAGTCACTAAATTTCATACATTTAGGTGGTGTCAGCCCTGAGAAACGTCCCATATTTGCCCTCTGATGGGCGGCCGTCAGAATATTTGTCATATTGCAGTAACTGAGCCTCGGATTCTTGATTTTGCTGAATTTGGTACGCAATGCATCCGATATACCCGACACATTCACGTGTCAAAACGGTAAACCGGAAGTTAAAATGAGCTGTTAGTGGCCGCCATGTTGAATTTCGTTTTTGAAGAATATCTCGGCCCAAAAGCCCCAAATTTGGCAGGTCTTTAGAAAACGGGATCCTGACGTCATGGACTGTCACTATTAACTTTCAGCAAAATTCAAGATGGCGTACGGCAGTGACCTTGAAAACTGTCATGTCGCGAGAACTCAGCTGCAGATTGTTCGATTTCGCTGAAATTTGGTACGTTAATGCACGTTTATGCTTCCATATATACGAGTATAGGCCTATACCGTGGCTTTTAACGCAGCTGTTACGTACGGGTAGATAGAAGTGCCATTAATAATAAATAGGCTACATACACATACATAGTCACGTGGTAGACGTAAGATTACATGTGCCATTACCAGGTAAGGTCATGTGACTCGACGATTAGCTACATGACAAACTAGACGACAACGGTCTCTTAAGGCTAAATCACGTGAGCTTTCCCGTTTTTGACGTATGCGACAAGTCCGCAACATATTACGGGGAAGACTTCATGAGGGCCTACAGTCCCATCTGATGAAAATTTGTTTAATTTGGCCTTTAAATTTACATGTCGAGATGTCTGCAGTTGAAGACGAGTCCATATCCACCGGGAAGTTACGGACTTGTTGTAATCTAAGTTGGGCCTTGCCTTGCCAGCTGCTGAAGCTGCCAGACTGATGCCTTTTCATTCAGTGATGTCTAGGTAGTCACATGCGTCGCACATCACGTCTAGACGTTGATGCACACGTAAAACGCTAACACAAATTGTCCATTAACGGTCCATCTGACGCCCATTGTTAGCGTTGAAAGGCGACGTTTCTTGTTGATTGCACGGAACGATAGCGTGTGGTGAAGGCTATCATTGCAACGCCTGGCCCTGTTGCATGGTGTCGAATAACTCGCTTCACGACTTCATTGTGGAAGAAGAAACAGAAGTGTACTGGGTTTTGATGCGAAGAGAAGGATATAACGCAAGAGTTTGATACCATTATACTGGTATAGTACGTTAGTACGACAGCAATACGTGGTATCAATTCGCGTGTCTGTCCGCCCGCTCTCCGTCCGTCAGAACGTTGTTTACTTTGCAGCCAAGCTGGATTGCCATAGCCCTCTGAAGAGTGGCGCCACCTGATGAATGCAGTTAAAACGTAACATACCAGCTTAGCAGCAGCCGACGCCCGTATGTCTTAGTGTTTATAGACTACAGAGCGAACGGTCCTTAGGTTAGGTAAGGTAAAGCCATCAACAACTTGCCCAGAGTCGTTACGTGACAGCGATAGAGCAGATCAGTGAAGTGGTTTGGTGACAGTCGGGTACGTGGGCCTACATGGCAGACGAAATTACAAATTTACCCAGTCAGACACGTGTGCTGCCGCTGCTGCGTGTACTACATACATGTCGCTGGGTGGCAGTTTATCGAGCCATTAATCGCTTGGAGTCTCCGAGTTGACAACGTGACATGACGAGAGCTAGACGAACAGCTGTGAGAAGTAAATCAGTGAGCGTGTAATTGCCGCGTCCGATCAATGACAGATTGTCCGGCTATTCACCTGCCGACGTCAAATTCGGTCCATGCCGTGTTTTCCGCGCGTGGCGGCAGTAGTCCTATTTATTCGTTCGACTGGAGACGCTCAGTGAATGTCGGAGTTTCATTAATTCGGACGGCTTTAAACGCACGATAAATTTATCGCTGTCGTGCTTCGCAGCAGCAGCAGCAGCAGCAGTAGTGGATGGTTCGAGACTAGATAGCTGGCTGACCTCGACTAGAGAAGGTCACGACGATGCGTCGAATGAGAAACCTTGGACATGGGCTATAGCTACTTCGCGGCAGGCCGACAACTGCGGAAAATGAACGTCGAACTTACCGCGTTGCGAATTTTCGTTTCCTCGACTACTCAGCCGATTCACCCGAATCATCTACGACATCTGCAGGGCCGCTGTTCGCTCGAGTCTGTTGTAAAGTACTTCATTGCTCGATGTCGCTTTCCTCCCTTTGAATCACCTGAGCTCTGATGACTGATGGTTGTATAAAAATAATGAAAAAAATATCATAAAAATGTAAAAGAATATTATGACTGTTCTGTACATATAGCCGTCGTCGTCAGACACGCGTCAAAAATCAAACTAGACCTAAAGTATTTTTCTACTTCCAAACGTATTAGTTTGGCATTGCGGATTATTGGCATACATTTAGACCATCAAACGAACAGAACTGAGGAACGTATTGCTTTTGCGTTGGTTTTTTGGACGAAACAATCGAAAGCAACGTGCAAATTTTCAGTAGAAATTAGGAAACCATGTCCGTTCTGCTCCACAGACCACTGCTGAGGAAGCTGGTCGTCACGCTATGGCAAGCCCCCAATTTTTGCATGCACGCATTGGCAGGCAAGCGGGCCGTCAAATAATTCACGTCTGCCCGCTAATATCCAATTAGCCGTCCATCAGCGCCCCGTACCTTCGCGCCACACCAGGGTCCATTCTCGTTGACCGCTGTCTTTGACGTTATTTTTCTTTCACATAGTTTTCGCCGTTTTTTGGTCTTTCGCGTAGAAGATGCGCTGCGTAAACCTCAATTTGTTGACGATCGCCTGACTTAATATAATGTAAGTACGGCGAAAATTGCAGCAGTGTGTGCCATATGGCCGTTTGGGGCATGCAACGGTCGAAGACGACTCCCTGGAGAATTGGTTAGTAGCCATATGGTCCGTGGACGCTGGGAATGTTCCGATTCTTAGTGACCGCGACAATAGCGACATTGACTTAGTTAATCAGATATCATTACTTTATTGTTATTGTTACTGTTGTTGATCGTGCTACAAAGCGGTTCGCAACAAAAAAAACGTAACAGAATTTCGGATGTAGACTACATAGTCTACATTGACGTGGTCAGGCACCGATCCGCCATGCATTGGGACTGTGGCACAGATGATTTTTTAGCGTGAGTGCGACGACCGCACTATTGCTAACACAATTCTGTCTGACCGCCTGTCCGCCGGTGATCACACCTAAATCGTTCGAGATAGCAAAGTATGCTTTGCAGTGTACGATAGAGTGGTATCTGTTTTTTTATCCCAATTTCGTATAGTCCTGACTTTAGGTGTTCACCCCGAGCAGGTGCGCTGTGATATTTACAAAACGCATATATCGTAGGCCCATAGATGTAAAAAAACGTTCAAATAAAAATAAAAAAGTTAAATAACGTAAAAAACGTGACAAAAATTAAAAAACGTTTGTAAACGTAATAAAAAACGTTACCTCTTTTTACGGCGTGACGTCACACAATGCGTCAAACATAGTAAGTAGGTAAAAGTTTATAGGGAGGCATTTCAGGTCATTCGACATGCAACAGAAAAATCAAAGGTCTATTTCGTTGCTCTTATTTTGAAAGTGCATCTTGTTAACCTGCTTGCCGCTCTAAACTTTGCCAAGGTTTTTTTTAAAATAAAAAACGTTTTGAAAATAAAAAACGTTAAAAACGTAAAAAAACGTGACCAAAATAAAAAAGTTAAAAAAAAACGTTTTTACATCTATGCGTAGGCCTACAACGAAACGCCTGTCGTAGCCTTGTCGCAGTCTCTTACTAATTGGTACTTTGAGGCAGTGTCCGTCCGTCGGGTGCATAGCGTTAATTTAATCACTGACGTCGTCATTGCGCGCCAAGTACAAAGTCAGGACCTTGGTCAGGAGGCTAGATATCGGCCCTTACCGACGCATTCGCCGGTGCGTAAATACTTGGACGACGCTATATGGCGCCGCGCGGCAGCCAACAGTCGTCGGTTTCAAGGCGACTCATGACCCGGCCTCGTGCGACGACGCCCGGGAGACGATGATGTCGACCGGCGGCGTTGCGCTGGGGTCGACCCGGGCAGGAAGACCACCCACGCTGAACAGATGCCGCGGCGCTCGTCACCGACCACCGCTCGTTCGTAAAAGTTGTCAATAGTGTCGTACACTATATACGCGTGGAACTTGCACCCAGACCAAACGGCGGATAAAACGTAGGCCTCCCTGGCGGAGGTAAATATGGAAGACTACTTGCGGCTCGGCGTTCGGTGCAGCGAGCGTCGTCGCCAATATCAAGCCGCAGAGCAACTGCTGCAGTCGCCGAAGTGTGTCGACGGTCAATCGATCCGTCGTGGTTTTCGGTTTACGTTCGTTCGAAGAAAGAACACATAATTTACGATAAATGCAACTTCTTGCACGGCGGTGCACGGCATAAATGAGGTGCTGCTGCGACGCGAGTTCACACGCGTGACGGAAAGAGTCACTGCCGCTGTCTGCTAACTGGTGACAGCGGAGCCGAATTTGCGGACTTGACGTCATCACATCCGTCGGTGACGACTTCGATGCTCCTGTGATGTTGATGTCAACTAAGTCTTGCTCTTTCGTCGTCGTCGTCAGTTTATTGCTGAAGCTGTTTGTCAGAGGTGAGTCGCGATGATTTGTAACAAACCATTATCTACACTGATAGTGGCAGAAAATTATTTTTTTAAACATATTTTGTTAATTTGTTAGCAAATCTATAATGATTACAAATTTAACGATAGCAGTCGTATAACAAATTTTAAACAATAATAGACGTATACTTTTAATAATCTGCACACTTTTGTATTAACTGCAATTAATAGACTACGGTCAAGTTACATTTGCGTGAAGACATTCTAGTTATTCCAGAAGTTACAGTGTGACTGCCGAGCTTGTACAGCTTGGTGTAGGCTACCCACTTTTGATGCTTTGCTATAAGTCATTTTAGATTGTCTGGTCAACTACATAATTGTCATAAGTCATAACTGTCTTACTGTCAAACTTCAGTTAATATGAGATTAGGTCTTAAGATAGTAATTTTAATGCATCGCTATTATTTTTTTGCGTTTTATGTGTGTACATGTGTCTATGTGTTATTCTATGGGTTTTATGCTGAAATAAAGATATATGTATGTATTAACGCGCGAATCTATTAATACCGAGTGACCGAACAGTCTTAATTAAGATCTAAATCAGTTTCAGTGTTGTAGTGACTAGTGAACTGATGATGATGAATGGTGGCGAAACTGGACAATAGCACCGCAGGAGTCGATCAGCTGTTGCCTTTGTCGTGGACACCGAGAATAAGTTTTCACTGTGACTTCAAACAGTTCGTGATTTAATTTATCGAAGTCGTAACAGGGTCAATGAACACAGTTACAGACTGACTGCATTCAGTAGGCCTATGCAGTACTCGCTTCCCAGGCGCTGATCTACAGCAGACGCCATGGCAAACACGCTGATACTGTGGACAATGGCTGGGTGGATCGTGGCCGACGTCGCAGAATCTGATTCTTGGTTGTATCATGTATATTTCAGTACCAAACATATATGAGCAATGCACGCATACGGCGAACTGAACAAACGAGGTCAGATTAAGCTATCTAAGTTACTTACAGAAATCTGTCAGTGTGCAAAAACAGTGTAACTTTATTGTGAACCAATAGTGCCTTCTCTGTCAAACTTTAAAACTTAAAAACACTTAATTCGATTTGGTGTGCCGGTGCGTTTGATTTGCCTAAATCCATCGTTTAGCAGATACGTAAGATATATTTAATAAAAAAATTATTATTTTCCTTCCAGATGATTGATGATTCTTATATTTTACCTGGCGGTACAATGGTTATGACATACAAGATACTGGCATTCTAAAGAAAATGTTATAGAAAGGTAATGTAAATAGTGAGTAGTGACATAAGGCAACGAGCGAGGAACTCTACACAAAAGTGCAAAAATGCAGGTTAAGAAATACTTCAAATGTTACAGAACAAGCTGCAACTGTTCAGACATGTATATGGAATGAATGGCTGATGACATTAAAACTGGTGCGAAACTAGCCCACAAGAGCTGCTCTGCACATTACAGAACCAAACGGAACCAGATAATTAAGGAAGCACCGAAGTCCAGCGGTCGTTGAGACAATTGATGATGACAACGGTTACGGAGTCTGAGTTGGCTGTGGTTGAGATGTAAATGGTTCCAATTCCGGCTACGGCACTACGGCAATTTGTACCTGTCTCACAAAACTGCCCACTTTGTAATCGGCTCCAGCTTTGTCAAACCTCAACGGCAGCAACATGCTTAAGGTGTGCTGGAAAATATTATGAGATTATCAGAGCCGATTACAAAGTGGGAAGTTTTTCAGGGACACGGTGATGATATTTAGGCATACGACTGGTCATTGGTGGCTAGTGGCTAAGAAACGCATATTTCAATTTGGCTTTTTACCTACCTACGATACTAATCGGAGATGCATGTAGCTGTAGGCCTAATTCAGAATTTTTTTGAGTTTTCAAAAGACATTAGGCTAACGGTAGGGATGATGACGATCGGCGAATGGCGTGCCGGTGCGTTTGATGCTGCGGAGGCTGGGAAGCACATGGCAGCTGATGAATCGTTCATCATGTCGCTATGTCGTCTGTCTTTCCGGTCGGGCGCGATTAGCAGCGGCGGCATCGGACGGACGGACGGACGGACCAGCGGACATCTAGTGTACGGGCGTACTCACCATACTCGTGTACATACTGGATAACTGGATGTCCGTATACATAGGCGGACGACGATGTGCAAACAACAGAGTAACTGTATACTCAGAGGACGCCACTCTAGACTACTGTCTCAGTCTCACAAAACGACGAAGTTTTGCTTTTTAAACAACCGTAACAAAGTCGTCTGTTTTTAGTACTTTTTGAGATATTTGACATAATATCAGAAAAGTCACATTTTATCCGCTGGCCAAAAAGTGTACTATAGTTTTTTTAAGAGTTCACTGTTTTACTGCAGTGAATTAAAATATTGTAAATTACTTGACTTTTCATTTTGTACAAGTAGCGTATAGTAGTAGTTTTCTGGTTATTTTTAAGTATCGCCTTTTTTCCGTATGTTAAATTTGCTCGTACTGTTCTGTATGAACCGACTTGTTTTTGCCGGTCACCTCAGGAGGCCGCATTCGCCACTAAAAGCGGACATTTTTAGACAAAATGTAGAGCGAAGTTGTTTAGCGTGTAACGCGAACGCAATGATTGCAGTAGGCCTAACAAGCGACGTCGTCGACTGACTGCGATCGCCGGCTGCAGCGACTGACTGACTGGCGGGACAAGAGCGCGTAATCGCCGCGATTTCGTTTCAAATTGCGCTTCATCCCCGCATCGCGCTACAGCGGCTCAGTTCGGCGACATAGTGGAAGACCGCAATGTCGACCTAATACTACGATGGCTGCTGCTACATCCACTTGCAGTCAGGTGATTAATTGATCGATCGTAAGCCAGCTGCACGTATCCAGCGACATTAACGAAAACTAGATTATGTCATCAATATATTCTGTAGTTGTAGTTCGTCGCAGCAAACAAGATAAATCGAGGTGAGTGAGTATAGTTCAACGTTCCGTTCCACTCGACGCACGACAAATTGGAACTAAAACGAAATCAAAATTGCCTTTCAGTAGGCAGACCATCCGCTTGTGTTTGTTTAGGTATGACTTGACGTTGACACCTAAACTCGCATTATGAAGATACCTACAATTAACAAGAAGCTCAGCTGTCACTGACAAACCGCCCGACCTTTCTTGTATTTCGTACTTCATCAGAGAGCAGCGGTGATACACGCTGTATTCCAAGCATTGTGTACCTATGCCATTCCATTGACGCCCTCAATGATGAGGATCTCCTCGAGCTATCGGGTTCATGGGTGTGGGAAAACTAGAATGGCTGGGCTACAAGATCGTGAAGGTCGCATGATGATCGACTCAATCGTTCGGCCACAATACATCAACGTGATAGACACACAGACAGCCACACAGCCACGTCGCCATAGCAATAGCCGCCCTAACGCAGTGCGTCGGGCGGCAAAAAAATGAAGTTTCTAGGTCGATGCAATCAAAAGTTTCAGTCTGAACAGACAAGACACACAAACCCACATACAGACAGACGCGACTGTTCGCCTTATATAATGTGCTAATGTGCCGTTAAGAAACTACTCACTCACTCACTCGCATTACACGTCGCTACGTGTGTGGCAAAGACACGTTTTTACGTCAATCACTGTGTAGACCCACTTATCGCATATGCAAAAATAAAAATTCTGATTACAAAAATCGGATAACATAATTCTTAAGTGACAACACTATTCGTACATGTAATTCGTCGTCGCCGCGAGTAAATTCTGTCGATAATGCACGTGTCGCGAAGAAGACTATTGATTGCGAATTGACGGCGACCCTGTTGACACACCGCTGTCTAGATTATCTGTTTTCGTTGACCTCCTACATAGCGGGACGTGACATTCGTGCGGCTATGGTCGTCCGTTGTGGCATAATCATAATAAATAGTCGCAAATCGCTAAAAACGAACAACGATCGAGTTCTATACAACGTAGTTATTCATCTGCATCTCACTAGTATGGATATTTTAAACGCAGTTTCTTTTTCCCTAAGTTCGGATATAAATTATCAACCTAACCTGTCTATAATGAGATTAGTTCTATGTAACAATAATGTCGTTTGACTAAGGTAAGGTAAGGTAAGGTAAAGTGTGGATTTGTATAGCGCTATTATCACAAGGTCTCTAATGCGCTGAGGACGCTAGTATCTGGAGAATAGCCAGGTTTTCAGGCCCTGTCTAAAGGACT
>Ga0126335_1003069_pt1 | contig 10261 bp, 5 predicted proteins | sample OlaspJWI45metaG_FD_108409 | JGI IMG/M metagenome (GOLD analysis project Ga0126335, IMG submission 108409) | Marine gutless worms symbiont microbial communities from Oahu, Hawaii - Olavius sp. 1 OAHU.JWI-45 metaG | ecosystem: Host-associated > Annelida > Digestive system > Unclassified | place... | reverse complement strand
TAATAAATAACATGTGGCAACGCTACCAAAATATGGATACAAATTATGCATACAAATCATGCATACAAACGCTATTAAACTTCAGAGAAACTCATGAAATACTCAAAACGCAACTCAATACAATACCCAATGCGATACTCAGTACACAATACACAATAGTCAACTCTTCTCATGAAATATATATCAAAGAGTATCATAAACGTAAGTTATCTGAGAACTCAAAATAATACAAAATATGCAATATACAATTATGCAATTATGCAAGGTATGATTACAGATGTTAAACATCAGAAATCCACTTACGTGCGTCCTATAGGTCTGTCACGAAATGCAGACAAATCATCACAAATAATGACGAAACATAATCACACAGTATCCAAAGCGTACTGGCCACTACAGGTGAGAAGGCCACAGCCGCACATCAGCACTTATTTATCACACAGTCGACCTGTCGCGTTCTACGCCAGACTCATAATGAAAGCCTCTGTACAGAAAACAACTGTTCAGGTACCGCAAGATAAGATAACTGGGCTCTGATTGGTTGAATCCAAGCGATTTTCTGCGGGTTTCCACACTGACCAATTAATTTAAACGTAAACAAACTGATAGTAGCGGGAAAGACAGCAAAACTCCTAGAGCTGTGCCAATGCAATAACTTAATAAATGTTAACACGAAGTTCATATCGTAACAGCCTGCCTCTATTGCGTCTGCTCATTGTCCCCCTGTGTCTGTGTGTGGACACACACACCTACACCTGGATGCTGTGATATTGCTTGCCTGTAGTGATGTTTGATATGGTTGGTTGGTTGTTTGCTTGTTATGTGATATTAACATGGATACTCTCATTACAAGTTTCTGAGTGAGGTTGTTGTTGCTTGTGTAGGTACATTGTGTGTGAGCTGGTGCCAGCATCAGGTGGAAGGCCAAGCATTCCAAATCTAACAGACAGTGACATTCTTCATAGTCTGCGCACTGAAGTGCAGCGGTTACATGGCGACTATGGTCTTGCTGTTATGCACCTCTCGCTCCGCGGTACATTAGTGTGTCTGTTTGCATGTCGTGGTTCACAGTGTACTAACTACTACTACTCTATGTCTGGGAAAAAAGTAAACCACAGACTTCATAGTTCCAACTCTCTGGACAGCTAACAGTCCTGACCTCAGCCCAGTAGACTACCAGATCTGGGGAAGCTGCAGGAGCATGTGTATTAAAGCTGGATTCATGACGTCACCGAACTGAAGTCGCATCTGAGCATAGGGTGGGAACATTTCAACCAGGTAATCAGTTGATCATCGATGAAACAATCAGGCAGTGGCATTCATGTCTTCGAGCTTGCATTCGAGCACATGGATGATATTTTGACTTTTGCACTTTGATAATTATATGTCTTTAGTGGACAAGAGTCATGTTTTCGGACCTTGCTCAGCTTGCTATAACTTTTGCAGGCATTTACATATTTTACTGAAATTTGGTGATTTGTTTGCTATTTGATGTCCCATTGTTGGTACAGAATTTAATTAAAATCCAGTGTTGTTTGCCGGAGTTATGAAAATGTATATAGTGGTTTACTTTCCTCCAGACACACTGCATATGTCAGCTACAACTTGCGTGAATAAATACATCATTAGCTGTGATTTTTCATGTTTTTGTCACATTGTTGATGTAATTGTCACTTGTGGATTTCTTGCATGTTTAGATGCATTGTAGTAATTGTGCATAATTATGCTCAATTAAGCAATAAGCAGCAGAAAAATAACATTTTTAGACATTGTCATAATTATGAAGTGAAAAAAATAGCAGCAGTTGAGATAGTGAAGTGAGGCAGTGTTGATTGTTATCTGTACTTGCACCAGTTTACATGGAGTTTGTGATTTTTGTGAATTTTAGTGATTTATTACAACAAATACACAAGAACTGCAATAATTAGGGTCAAGAGAGGCTTGCACAATCTACTGATACAGACACTAGCAATGATATCACGAATCAAAATGACAAATGTGTCATTCAGAACTCATCACGTTGCAGGTATGACTTGGGTGTTGTAGATTGTCAAAACCAGTTGGCTATTACCGTAACATAATGCTGTTTAGCAGCTACCACATGATAATGTGCTAATTTACTTTAAATTGCTATATTCCTGTGTTCACTTTTTTTATTAAATATTACTTTAAAAAGTATACTTTTATATTACTAATAATGTTAGCAGTGATAATCTGATAAAGCTGGCCTTTTCTACCAAGTGGTTAAACCACTACTGAAAATGGTGGATCTGCTGTGGTAGCACATTTGATGACCATTTTCAGTGCCACATGTTAATGTTTTATATTTTTTTAAATTTTTGTTTGTAAGACGTTTCTGAATGAATGTGCATTTTGAGCTGTTTGTTCTTTGTTCATACTGTCGTCATCACCATTACTGTGCAGGTAGCATACGATTGTGCAAAAAGTTTCTGATAAAATACTATCATCGACATAAATCATTTCTGCTAGACAGTCAAGCAATCACTAATGGTTAGTATGTCTTATTGCTATAAAACTGCAGTGTAGACAGATGTGAATAGTATATAGCAAGAAGCTTATGAGAAGTCTTTTGAATAAGCATACAAATTTACTAATTATTAAAAGTTTTTCACTTTGTTTCTGTTAATTTGACCCCGTGTGGGTTCCTTGGCTTAGAATAGACCCACTCCGTCTCCTGGCCGGATGTCGTAAAAGGCGACTAAACCAGGCACCCGTCAACCTCCGTGGCCTCATCTGATTACTGATGATGGTCTGGAGTAAAAGAGGGAACATTAACACAGCTGCTCATTGATGTACAGTTACATTAACCTTTTAGTTAATTGCAAAGTTTTCAGAATTATGAAGTAAATTCTGTTTTAATATCTATATATAATATATTGTTACTGAATTATCTCGGTTCGTCATCATCATCAGTTCATCATCATAATGATCGGAGCCTTTCCTCTTTTTAGCACCGTGAATCTGTGCCTTTCATCGTGTCTTCAGTTGTCTTTTTCCTCTTGGCAGTCTTCAATTCTTCCAAAATTTTGTGCCATAGTATATTACGCATCACACGTGACCTGTCTGCAGTTGCATAATTCTGTGTAGATGAAAACAAGTTGCTGTAACCAAGTTTGTGATGAAATTAAGCTAGATAAAAATTGTCCCTGTTATCTTGAAAGATGGTATTGTTGTGAATAAATTGCTTGTTCCTGTGCTTTGCAGAGAGGGTTTCTATGCTGAATATCATTTCTGATGTAGAGAATATACACAATGGCCAAAAGTGATGTTTGCATTGAGAATAGTGATGGGCAGATTGTCATTTTTTATGTACTAGCATGCTCATATTAAGCTTAGAAGTTGAACAGTGATGCTGTTGTATAGACTGTTGTCATTATTTGAAGTATTTGACTACTTATAGCCATAATTTGACTGATAGCAAGCTTGTCATGTCACAAATGGGATACAAAAAGGAAAGTTTCGTTGAGTTTTACACTGTGAAATATTCAAAATTTATGCTTTGTGCAAAAGATTGTTATAATTATTGTCACTGTGTGTTCTGTGAATGTTAAAACGGGCAATGGCAGATCAGGGAATGCGACTGCATCCCCCTTTGCCTAGAAGTGATTGTCATACACCAATGCTTAAGAGACAGATGCTTGCTGCACACCATCATTAATTTTATTGGGATGTCATAGAAAACACTGTCATCAGAGCTTCACCAAAGACATGCAGTACATGTAGGCCTATACATGTATACTGTACAGTAGGCATCGTCTGCCAACAGCAGCTGCTGTCGACAGAAAAAGCTGATGAATTGTTCAGGCCTGTATGCATAGGGGTTCACACAAAACATAAATGAACCATCCCGTGGCCGAAAACAATCCGTTAATGGGCTAGGCCAACGCTTCTACTGGGCAAAAAGTTATAATATTAGTTTGCCCACTGTTATGTTCTGTTCCTTTGTGGGGACCGTGGCACTAGCTAGGTGTTATTGTATCCACTGTCCACAGTGCTGAGGCCGGCTCTATCGCTAGGCCCAATGCGCAACCCACGTGTGTATGAGTAGTGTGATGAGTAGGTGTGGCGTGGCTACTGTAACTGTATTTAGTGACAGTGCGTGTATGTGTAGTTTGTAATGTGAAAGGCTTTGTATCTGTATATTTTAAGGTGCCCAGCTTGTAGCCGCAGGTTTCTTTGGGACACACCCAAACTTGTATGCCTAATCCCAACCAGCTTAATCCACAACTAATACCACATGCCCACCTAGCTAGGCAGTTCGGCATAGTGAGTCCCAGACTGGTGGGCTTTAACATACGAAGTGTAGTGGTCCCATCTGTTATCCGTGTGGCCGGCACCCATCACACCCAAGTGCCACTAAACCTGAGTGTAATAGCCTGACCTGATAATTTAATCTCACAGCATGCCCACTGAACCCAGCCCACTGAGAACCACTCGCTCAGGTCGAGGACTGAACCTGGGCCCTGCAAGTGGGTAGCCAGCTGGGCTAGCAGGCACTGCCCAGTGACTTACCATTTTTTATTTGAATAGTTTATTATACATTGATTTGGGCAACGAAAACTGTTGTTACGTGAAGTGTTTATCTACCATGTCAGGACTAGGAGAGGCTATCTTTGGTGCTGAAAGTAACGGTCGGGCCTCAATCCTGAACCTCCCTGGGACCTTATGGCGCTCAGACCTAACTGATGGATCAGCTAGGGAGTACTGTCCCTTCCAAAAACACTCCCGTCACGGCCACGTCGGCCAGGCCACGGGCCATGCATACGAACTGCTTGTAAAGTTTTGATATACGTGCTGGTCTCTCAGCGGATTCCGGGGCCATGGCTCGGCCCCAGATGCCAGAATTCGCCCTGGCTCAGTAGACTCCTAAGAGAGCACGGGACTGGGACCAAAATCGACTAGTGAGTCCTTCAGTTATAAAATAGCAGTTTTTTAACGAAAGCAAATGGCTATTAAAACACAAAAAATATATCGTTATCCAAAGGCGTTCAGATGTGGGCATAAAACACAAAAACCGTTCGTCGGCCGAGCTCTGAATGGACCCACTGCGAGAGCTTACAGCGCTTCCCCGGACCCCATAGCTGGATTAAGGCGTAAGGGAGGGGGATAAGGAGAGAAGAAAAGAAGGAAAGGGTGAAAGAGGGATGATGAGAGGAAAGGGAGACGAGGGAGGAAAACTGACGACATCCGCATCCCCCTTTCAAAAGTCCTGGATCTGCCACTTAAAACGGGGATGTTGCCACTGATAGTCTGCTTATATTTGCAAGATATCGAAGATAAACCGAGTCTGTTCACTGCACTAGCTAGCATTGTTGATTAATAACTGCAATGACACGACATGTTCAATGCTAATGTAGTAATTCCTATCACCGAAACCGTCAATGATAACACTGAAGGCATAAGCAAGCACAGGCTTTCGCCATATAATGCTCACTATCTAATTTATAACTTTTTACTTGGTTTCCGGTGCCAGTACCTTATGAATATGAGATTAAAAATTATTTAAAGTTGTGCAATCAATGCAACATTGTGGTAAATTATTCCACTTGTCCGTTACCCTATTTCCAAACACAAACTTTCTAATACCAAGTCTACTTCGTCTTTTGTACAATTTCTTAGAATGGCCTCTATCCTAGCATTAGTTAATTACTTCTGTGAGGGGCTTTAACAAAATGTCTATTTTTTGCTGTTTTTGTGTGTGAAAACGCAAAACCTAGGCCTATAGGCTATATTATAGACTATACTTCAGTACCACGTCCACGATGTTGTCAATATTAACTAACAGCAAGCTGAAAATGGCGACGTAGGCACTCTTAGTAGGACTCACTTGTTCATGACTAACGAAAATGAAAACATTAATTACGTCGTTGAGACGTTATCCTTAACAATTTTGTGGCGGTTTTTAACAACTGTTTTTGCATCTGCTGCAGACTGCAGTTCTAACTTTTGAACATTGAACATTTACATAAGTCAACACGTTTTTCATTAAATGCATAGAGCAAACATTTGTCGATTTCTAAAAGAAAGTAACAAAATTTATATCTACTAGATTTTTGGACATAGTCACAGTTAAAGAAGACTTTTAATTTTGTATTTGTGATTGTGATGCGAGCATAGAGGCATTGGCCTGCGCTCGTAATTCCTCTACGTCTACGTCATTGTTTTAAATTTATTGGGCTTCGCCGCTTCGACAGGCGGCGCGGTCGGTTCGGTTACTTATTTCTTATGAATGTTGGGCTAGAGTTGGTTGTGGTTGGGTTAGTTGGTATGATTAATAATATAATAATAGCGGTATACTAGTACCATTTTTCAGTAATATTATTATGAATTATATGTGCTGATTTAATAGAGTCGAATATCTGTGAGAAAAAGCAGGTTAAACTCATTATTAGCGTTTATCCGACATGACATTTGAAGTGACTATAATGTCAGTACCTTCCAGAGGCGTACGCATTAACTGATGGGGCCCATTGGGGGGGGAGGTTCTACTTTCCCCTCCCTCCCGTCCCCTCCCTTTAAAAGTAGAGTCTACCTTAAATAGGTTATGGGGTACCCGGACGAAAACAAACTAGGTGCACTCTATAGCTGTCAGAAAGCCACTAGTGACACTCATTTTGAGTATTCTTAAGTGCATGTTTCACAGTAGATCGATCAAAATTTGGCACAAATTAACATGATCAAAATGAGAACTTAAAAACATAACGTTTTCATGTGTCAGTACTTACTGACGCTGATCTGCATACGCCCCAATACATTCAGTGGTTGGCTGCACAGGGCTGGAAAATCTGCGTAGTTATTTTATGGACTGTGTCTAGAGTACGGGAACCCATACTGTAATTTCGGACTTTCCAGTACGAAAGGTCCGCTGTATTGCAGTACGGCAGCTATATACATACCTGTAACCAAAGCCTAACCTTTTCTCTAACCCTTACCCAAACTTTAAACTGACTAACGCCAAATGTTAACACAATATATACCTGGTGAAGTCATGCACGTGTTCAGAATGCAAATTCAGATGAATTTGAACACTTGCTTATTGTTGATATGGTAATAGTGCACAATAGGTCCGTTGGCGGAAAGCACCATTTTCGCGACTTGCAGACAACAGCAAACGATGTTTAAAAAGCAGAAAAGACTTAATTTTCTGCCGGAAATGCAATCCAAAGTCACTACTAACTGTGACAACTCAAGCAGGACTGAGTATAAAACATGGGGTTTTGGGTGGGGACGATTTCATTTAAACATGACGAAAAGGCAATTTATAACGCACAAAAAGTCATCTAAAAAGCTGTATAAGCAGCGTACGGAATGGTAATGCCAGCTGGTGAATTTATCTAAGCTACTTTTAGTGAAAAAGAATTTGGATGGAGACAATGTTGAGGACGGACGGAACATTTGAGAAACGCACAGAAATTCGTCCATAAACTGAATAAGCAGCAAACAGAACAATGGTGCCACCTAGCAGATTTAGCTGAACTATTTTTATGGAAAGATTTCTGATTACGATTTCTGACGGGGACCGTGTTAAAAAACTTGTACAAATTGCGACGAAAAACGCTTGGAAATTTGTCCATTAACTGTATAAGCAGCAAATAGAATTCGGAAGAATGTCGGAATAAGCTAGAGTTGTAGCACTTAGTAGTGACTGTGGAATGCATTTGCAGTAGAAAATTATGTCTTTTCTGCTTTTGTAACATTGTTTGCTATCATTTGTAAGTCGCAGAATTAAATACAATCTCTACTAAACCACAGCGAACAATTTATATGACAAGTTGATGTGACGTGCTCTTGAGGTGGCTTGTGTTGCTTACGGTGCTATATAAGTTGTCTATGTTACTTACGTACTTTCTTACTTACTTACTTACATAGTTTAGCACCTCTGCAGCCACAGCAACACAGCTGTGGAGGCACTTACGGCCTTTACGAATTTTTTATTATTATTATTATTAGTAAGAGAAAGTGTTTTCAAGGCCAGTACCAGGATCATTCTATTAACACTCTTATAAGCATAGGATATCAACAATTTTGGTACTTAGTACCATTTCTTAATACCATTGTAGCTTAGTCATTTGTATGTAAAGTGTGTTGTAATTGTTTGCTGCAGCATTTTGAGACACCAGAATGTCACGTTTGACAGTCAGTGCAGTGAGGAGGAGTGTAGCAAGCAGAAATTTTTTGACAAATTTTCAGAAACTTCATCTTGGTATCTGGCCATGGACAGTTGGGTTAAAATCACGTCTGCCATCGCACTTCAAACAACGATACATTGAGAAGTTTATGTGTGATCCATCGCCAGTGCACTATCGACCTGATCTACACAACTATGTTGCCGATGAGTTTGGATGTCCAAAACGTGTACAAAATATTCCACTTCCTGTTTTCTATCCAAAAGAGTCGCATGACATGCTGTGGAGTGGTGAGGGAATTATTGCAGGGTTTCGGAAGAAGGATGAAAAGAGGAAAACGCTGAGAACGCCAAGGATATGGAAGCCACGATTGTCAAGTCGCGTCTTTTATAGTGAAATTTTTGACAAGTTTCTCCGAGCAACAGTTACCTGTCATACACTAAACCTGATAGATGATGCCCATGGCTTTGACCACTACATCCTGTCAACTCCCGAGATCGACATGCAGTCCAAGCTTGGCATGCGACTAAAACGCAAGATGCTTCTTGCACTTGCCAACAAGACTCTGTGGCCAAATGACCCAGCAAAATGTGAAGAGGTTTACGCAAAATATGAGAAATATGTGATCCCGGCAGAAGAGGCAGAGTGGGTTGGTCTTTCGATATATGAAGCTGAACAGAAGCAAAATGACATCGAAGAAGCCGAACGTCTGGAAAACATTCGACCACTGAAAGATGTATATGCTAAAGAACTTGCACATAAATTGCTGGCTGCTTCAATAGCGGAATCTGAGGATAAAGCCTCAAAGTCTATTTTTGACAAACTTGGCAAACTAAACCCATTTCAGAATACTGATAAAGAAAATAAGGAAGTGTAGACTGAGTATGCACACAAAGAAAATGCATGACATTGAATATCTGTGAGGTTTTGAAATGTTGTATTGGAGAATTTAGAGTGCATGAAAGCAGCCAAGCATTTCCTCTCTGTTCTGATTTTGACTTGAATTTTTGCTTGCATTCTTCTTTTATGCCATGTCATTATCGACAATACTATAGGGACAATAATGCCACTGCAGTTTTGTTTCTTTTTGTTCATGTGTTATTAGTAGGTCTCTGCTGCTGTTATGCTGCTACCTGTTAGAGCCACTGGCTCTTTGTTGAAACATAAAAATTAAATCTAATAAAACCTATAATTTGCAATGTGGCGAACTTCTTTTTATATATGACATTTACAAAATTAAGCCTAAGCCAACAGTAAGTTGATATGTTATAATAACTAATTATGTAATGCAAAATCAGCAGAAACCAGAGAGTACTTTATAAAGGAGTTTAATATTCGACTCTGTAGTGTTTTTGCCTGTTCATGGGCACGCGTATAGGCTTGTCATTCCCTCTGTGGGCCATTTGACAATGTCGAAAAACGCAAATAGTGCCCAAACCCAAAGGCCGAGGACCGCCAAACTTTAACCGTATACTACAGCATATACCTCTACCGAATGATGACGTCATCTGTCCACTTCCGGTTTCTGGTTGAGACGGTTCAGATTTTACTTTCTCTTCGTAAGTAGAATCCAGAAGCTAGCATTCCCCCCCCCCCAAAAAAAAAATCAGACATGGTGTAGAATCGATGTCTGACTCGATGTAGAAGTTTTTACAAATTCCCAATTTGGGGAAAAATCTCGGGGCCGAATTAAAAACTTTGGGGGTGTAGCACTTTTACAGTTTGACCTACTACGTTTCTACTTTTGATCTTGCACCGAAAAAAATAAATATTTAAACTTTGCCCATCACTAATAAATATTACTATTTGATAATGTCACTCCTAATCACTTTTGCATTTCACTTCCAATCCAAAACCAGTTCTCGGCGGACCAAAGACATTGTGAGCGCGGGGTCAGGCGACTGAGCGTCGTGAGTGGGCTGCGTTAAAAGACAAATACATCGCTATGACAATTTTATATACCCACAATGCACTTTATAAGGAAGAAAAATCTAACATTTGTTCTTATAACGTTACAGACCGCTCCGACTTTAGGTCTGTGTCTCCATGTTTATTTGCATAATATGCGCATTCGATGTGGCCTACTGTGAGCGTAGCGTGATGACACAGTACGT
>Ga0126335_1003068_pt1 | contig 10261 bp, 7 predicted proteins | sample OlaspJWI45metaG_FD_108409 | JGI IMG/M metagenome (GOLD analysis project Ga0126335, IMG submission 108409) | Marine gutless worms symbiont microbial communities from Oahu, Hawaii - Olavius sp. 1 OAHU.JWI-45 metaG | ecosystem: Host-associated > Annelida > Digestive system > Unclassified | place... | reverse complement strand
CAATCAATCAATCAATCAATCAATCAATCAATCAATCAATCAATCAATCAATCAATCAATCAATCAATCAATCAATCAATCAATCAATCAATCAATCAATCAATCAATCAATCAATCAAGCAAGCAAGCAAGCAATCAATCAATCTTTATTTATTATTCTATCTCTTTTCAACCAGATGATTATCTCATCGAGCATATTCCGTCACTGGTCATCTAGCAGCATAGATCCTTCATTTTGTCCACATTACAGATGCGGTAATACGAGAAAAGTTTGTGAATCAGTTCTCGGGCTGAGCACTGCCTATAGGCCAGCCAATGAACTGATCGATTCGTTGTAGAGTTGGGTCGATACTGCCTTTATCGATGTCAATATTTACCGATATTTCAGAGCCCAGAATATCGGCGATATCGATATATCGACCTAGCTCTAATTCACTGATTGATCGACAGAAGAGACGATAGTAGAAAAGTCACGAAAGCAAATACCGGGATGGTTTGGATATGTTACACTAATGACAGACGATCCACTATTGCAGACTTTTGTTGCGTAATTTTGCTGTTCAGCAACAAGTTGCACGTCACGTCTGTCACTGGTCGTTGCAGAGTTGCGCAACAGCTTATGACTGCAGTAGTTGATCGTCTGACATGCGCCTTACGGGAATGAGAATCACAGAGTCAAGCTAAGTGCTATTGCTTACTATCTATCGTGTGTATTGGCGATCATTTAGCATTTTTACTTTTTAGCATTTTAAAGAGTGTTTGGCATGTTTTGTCGCTGACCAAAAACAACACCTGCTCGCATCACGTGCGCAGGTAATTTAAGTTCAAGTTCAAGAACATACAGAGTGAAATATGGCCTCATACGGAGAAGAGAGAGAGAGAGTAAGAATGTCCATATGCCACAATCACAACGCCCAGGCATGTTTATGAGTTTGATCGACGCGGACGGGCGATGGCGTAGCAGATAATTGGCTTGCTGCTATTCTTCTGCGGCGGAGTGTGCCACACGCGCTGCGCTTCGGTATTTAAGGACCGGAGCGCGCCGCTGGCGTTAAATCGGAGTCGGTGGAGCGAACGCAGACAAACCGGATTATTTCTGCTCGTACATGCAACAACGCATCGTCGACAACATGAAAGACGACGTCGCGGCGTATACTCGCGGCGACACAGCTAGCTGGCGACATTGCAAACCGATCGCTTTAGCGAGAGTCGTTTCGTGGCGTCAAAGCTTCTGCAACGCTGTGGCGGTGCATGCACGATTGTCATAGAAACTACGGGGTATCTGCTTAGCAGCAATGTTAAACCGTTTGGATGTGCCGCTCTAGTATCGATGCTTAGGCCTGCTGTTATGCTTATAGTCTTGGTAGCATAACTATACTAATGTTGAGGTGGCGTGGTGACTCACGCGGTATAGATCATCGGATCTATGACCAGTAGGTCTCGGGTTGGAGTCTCGGCCGGGTAATTCTGTGTAATATAAATCTTTATTCACCGTAAATACGGTAGCATCAAAAAACACAACAGCGCAAGGACAAATACAACGAGAGGGGAACAGCAACAAAGTCCATGACAGTAGTTGACACTAGGTACTGGAAATATATCATATATAATCAATGTTGCTCACCAAACCTAATTGAGTACTACAACTTTTTACAAAATTGACCAAAACCATTCACTGTGGAAACGTATCGTAATATAAACTTATCCTGCCTTCTTTTAAGATCACAGCTTGGCAAGTCAATTGCAAAGTATCTCTGACAATCTATTACTACATCAATACTCCCAGTTTTAAATAGTTTCATACAAAGGCGGTTAAAGGTAAAGTCTAAGGAATGCCGGTCTGCCTTGCCCAACTGAAAACACTCTAACCGGTATAATATAATTGGGGTACATTTAGTCCTAACTAGCTCTAAAATGACCTCCTCGGAAGCTAAGTTCAGGAGCTTTCCAAATAAACCATTAATAATAACGTTGGACAAGTTGTTTACATGGTTACACCGCCAAGCAGTATAATTCAATACTGACGTAACGGCTGGGAAGTGTATGAATACGATGCACTAGTCCCGCATCCGTGATATCAAAGTAAGCTGGTGTCTGGCCGAAGGCTACGGAAGATCACCGCTGATCACTGGGCCAATGTGGCTTAGGAAGAACTTTGCTTTGCCGCCCGACGCAGTGCGTTGGTGCGGCATCTGCTACGTGGCTGTGTGTCTGTGTCTCTGTGTGTCTGTTACGATAATGTATTGTACCCAAACGACTGAGTCGATCATCATGCGACCTTCACCAGATTGTAGCCCGGCTATTCTAGTTTTCCCATATCAAATACGACCCGGGACCCCCTTCACTAAAAATGGGAGAGCGGAAAGTAAAAGTCGAAAATTCCGGCCAATAAATCGCAGTCATTCACCAAAATGTAGCTATCTTGACAGCACAGCATGGCGTGCACAAACGTCGGCGGTCTGTCAGCGATAGCTGAACTTCTTGTACTGTCCTTCACAACGTATAGCCGTGTCGCGCGTGTATTCAACAAGTGCCGACCGTCTGTACTTAACAACCATGCACATCCGTCCAGAAATTCTCACGGGTACCTCTGCACTAGCCAGTAGCCAATGCCGGACGCATTAACAGTCTGTCTGTGTCAGCGGACGGAACTAGTTAATTCAGTTTCTGTCGTCAATAATTAATGACCAAACTAGTCAGCAAATATGACAAAAAACGGCTGAACGGATCGAGGTTTTGTTTGAAGTGAAGACTCTTGGGGCCCAGGAAGTAAAGTAAAGTAAAGTAGCGTGAACGTGATCTAGCAGTTCGTGAACTCACCTCACCGCTACAGGAAATCACCTACCACATGGGATCACACAATGTTACCTGCCACCCAGCAGGGGTGACTTTCCCGCCTTTACCCCAGCCGAAGCTGGTACTCGATTTAGCGATCCCGAAGGAATGCAAGGCTGAGTTGACATAGGTGGTAGTTACATCCCAAGATAGTTTACCCGACAGAAATGGTCACCTACCTCAGAAAAAAAACGGCAATGCCGTGACCGGGATTCGAACCCACGACCGCGAGTCGCAAGTCCGACATCGTAACCACTACACCACAAAGCCACCATGTGTGGAACAATGTGTTAGACGGGGGTCCCATCCCTCGACGGCGAGGATGGGGGGAAGCGCATTCAATGCAGTTTTTTGCCAAATTACTTTTGCCTCTTGTTAGGCCTATTGTTTTAAATTCTCACAATCAAGCTTCACAGAAAGTGAAAACAATTATTTATTTATTTGGGCATGTTTTGGAAATGTTGATCTGCACGCGATTTCGTCCGTCAGCGCTGCGTTGATCTCAAATACTGTGAACATTCTTACACAGCTGTTGTAACTGATAAAATGATAACTGTCTGCAATCTTTTCAAACATGTTTTAACAAGAGCAATCAGTTGTGCTATCTAGCGTTGTTTCTACTGCGATGAAAAAGTTGACGAAGCCAACGTTTAGCGCGTGTATTTCATATAAAACAATCAAATCAGCAGTCTTCGTGTAAACCGTGTTTATCGTTAAACAGAACCGTGCAACTGCTGGGTTAGATAAATTGGCGTTGGAACGGTGATTTGATTTTGTATTTGTACGTAGTTGGTGTAACTTTATTAATGAGTATAATGATGGTTGTATTACACAGTTACATATTCAGATGTACACATTTTTGTTTGTGCTACGATTGATAGTGAATCATTTGTATAATTTATATCATTTGGCGTTAGAACAGTGCAAGCTGGCCAAGGTTCTGGGTAGCCGATATATACAAACTTTACAATTACGGAATAAGCTTATAAATGGATTTTCTCGATTCGTAGCTCTACTTCTAACGAGTTTCATTTGGTTGTGCGTGTTATGTAATAAACACAACGGTATTACAATGTCAATTTTCGTGACCTACTGCGCGGCTGGCCTGGCTTCAGAGATCGGATATGCTTTTTAATCACAGTTCAATTATAGGCTAAATAGTTAATGTATTTATAATTCTCTGGATCACATATGTATATTTTATATTTCACATTTACCAGAACGCCAGCCATGCCGGCGAAGCAGGTATTGTTTGTCGTCGGTGTCTGTCTGTCTGTTTGGCTGTCTGTACGCGCTAAAACTCGAAAAATACTTACCAGAAATTGATGTAGCTATATAAAATTGTATTTAATGTTAAATCTTAGTAAGTATTTAAGTTTTATTAAAATAGATTTGAGTTATCATACTGGCAAGGTTGGTGTTAAGGTTGGGGGTAAGGGTTCGTATTTTTGTCGTACCTCCGGGCTTCAAAGCCAGCATCGCGCAGGTTTGTGCTCACTAAATACTTAGGTCTATAACAATGATTTTAATTAAAAATCATAATGTTTAGAAAAAATTAAATTCGCAGAAAAAAGCAGTAGGAAAAATGCAGAGAACGTTAAGTATGTTTTATTTTATTTTATTTATTCATTATTTTTCGTGTATTGTTAGGCAGCATCGCAAATGCATTCAATGCAAACTATTGCGATCGATGATCCCGTGGTGTGGTGTGTCTGTCTATCACGCGGCTGCGCTCTGCAAGCGCCGCTGGACGGATCGAGTTCCTATTTGGGGTGGAGACTCTTGGGGTTTGAGAAAAATGCCTTTGGAGGCGAGATAAAGGGGGCGGGTATACGTTCGCCATTGTAGCGCAGGCCAACACAACGGGAGGACAAGGGATTCGATACGACCTTCGCCAAATTACTTTGGGCACTTGTCTTACGTAGACAGCTACTGAAGTGTCAGTGTGTATGCGCGACAGTGGGCGCAGAGACGCTTGTGTTAGTTGTGCATTCTGCGAGTGCGAGGACGTAGGCGGCTTTGATGAGTGGCGTAGCATATATAGAGGCAAAGTGGGTACTATCAAGCATCTGTAGGCCTACAGTACACCTGTGAATAATAGTCTCAGCAGCATTGGAAAACACTATCCAATCAGTCTGTTATATACACTATTGCTTACACCACTAACAGGTATGTTTTCTGATTTCTTGTAGGCCCACATACGTATTTAGATAAATGATCTTTTGTTTTGTCGTTTGACAGCATTTAGAATATGCCAACTTTGTGTGGTGCCCGTATAAAAGAGGAGATATTGAAATTATTAAAAGGTACCGAAAAAAGCTACTAAGTTGATTACATCCTTAAAGCATTTACCATATACAAAAAGATTAAATCAACTTATGCTTCCTATGTTAAAATACAGACGTTTACGTGGAGACATGATAGAGGTTTTCAAAATAGTTCATGATTTCTATCACTTGGAAGCTGCAGTAAAACTGAACATAATTACATTCAGAGGAAGTAAAGATTACAGAAATCTTCATGTCATTATAACATAAGAAAATATTCATTTAGTTCTAGAGTAGTAAATACGTGGAATAGTTTGCCAAATGACTTGATTGAGACATATTCTATTAATACGTTTAAGAATCGTCTTGACAAATATTCTTCTAATCAAGATGTTCTTTTCAATTTTAACACAAACTGGAAGTCTACCAATTTGTATGTGAAAGTGATGTTAAGATTCTACCTGCGCCTGTCACATTGGGTTGTGTTGGATAGGAGTTTCTCACTTGTGCACAGAAATTTTGATATAAGCCGATAGCCAAAAAGCAACTCGGAAGTAATAATACGAAAAACTGTAATCGGCAAAAAGAGAGATAGGCCTAATTGTACACTACAAGGTGGGCCAAATTAAACGGGGCCACTCATTTCAATAGATTATAACTCTAGATATACTAATCAGATCGAAACCACTCTTGGCAAACTTCAACATCATTTCGTTCTTAATCAGAATCTGCCATTAACAAGTTTCCGTGGCGAACGCTGTTGCTGAATGTTGATTTCAGGCAAAGATGCACATGCATATGAATAAAAAAAACAAGAAATTCGCAAATACGGTCACTATTTAAACGACAGAAACTACGCAGCCGAGTGTAGGCCGCATCGAGTACATGCGATGTGGACAATTGCGATCAACGATCCTGGCGTCTGTCAGTCAGTCCCCTGTCTTTCTGTGATTTTGTCTGCAACGCGGGTGGGCTAGGCAAACCCGGCTAAACAGATCAACGTCCTGTTTACGTGTGGAGATACGCGGACACAAGTGACGAAAGTTTTACGTACTCTATGCCACACTGTTACATAGTAGGCTTAATTATTTACATTTAAATTTTTAAACTAGTCTACTGGTTCACTCTTGATGCAGTTTACGGTACTTTACACTTCACAGATAACACAAAACGATGCATTACATTTTATAGCTCAGTTCGGTTAGGGGACCGACCAGAAATAGCCTCTCTCATTTATATTTCAACTTTCAAGACATGTATACGCTAGAGAACAACCATAGCTTTAGATTGATCACGAACGTGCTGTTCAACGCAGTTTATTTCGCCACAAACGTTGCGAACAACTAGGCGTATGGCCTAAACGAACACGTACCACGTCTTTGCAGCTAGCACGTCTTCGTTTTCCAAAGGAATTGCGGATTTGGTCACGAAGTCATGCAATACGTTTGACAATGCAATCTCTCGCGTTAATAGCGATCTAGTTAGTTGCCTGTCGAGAACTTCAATGGCCTCTTTCATGTCAGCACTGCTGCTATTAATTAATTGTTTACCTGCGCGCCAGCTACGCTGCGAGCGGTATTGTTTTTGGCGGCGTCTGTCTGTGCGTCTGTCTGTCTGTCCACACAAAATTTCAAAACTACTGATCAGAAATTTATATAACTTGGTAGGAATATGTCCCACGGTGAGCGCTAGAAGTTTTGGAAGTTGATGACATTTGAACTTGAAAGCAGTTTTCGTAATTTTTTAATTCAAGCTCTAAGTGTTGAATGCCTTAAAATAGCAACTGCATTGTGAGTGTGAGAGAGGGTACATCTTTAGAATGTATCGGTCACCTGCGAGTTTTAAAGGTTATTGTGTTAATCACAAAGTAATTTGCAAACTCTAGGCCACGGGTGGGCAACCTTTTAAGACTGCGGGCCACATTGACATCTCGGGAAGTCCTGGCGGCAGCAACAAAACTTGAGCTCAGTGAAGTAAAAGAAACACTTATCATACCATTGAATTCCAATAGACCAATGTTACTAAATGTACAGCACGATAAGTACAGGTCAGAAAATCAGCTTTACACTCGTGAAAAGGTTTTTAAAAGACATGTAAATAGATCATTGTCTCATACAAATTTTTGAAGTCTGAGTTAGAAATTTAGTACAAATTTTAGTGGAACGATTGTGATTGAGTTGTACGGACCAACATTCGAAAATCTGGCACAAATGAGGTCGTAGCTACCCTCATTCCGTTCTCAAGATTGGTATCTGTTATCAGTGTTCGAAAAGGAGATTTCATATAGTTCATTTTTGAAAAGTACTGTTCGCAAATGTACTTTTACGTGGAGATAAAATTCCTTCAAACCCAATTCGCCGAATTTTGTGCATAGTGCATCACTACTTTGCAGTTCTATCAATTCCATTTGCAGTGCTGGTGGAACGTCATCAACATCAATGCTGAAAGGTGTGGCAGATATTCTCATGGCCTGGTCTTGTTGTTTGAAATCACAGAATCGCCGTACAAACTCGTCAATTAGCTTCTGTAATTCAGCAGCACACTCTGTTTCTTTACCAGAAGTTCATTATCAGCACACAGTTCGTGAAGATTGGTGAAATGCGTCAAATCGCGCCTCAGCGGGCCGCAGATTACCCTCTTGCCTTTACGTTGAGGGTCACAGTGCGACTGGTTGGCGGCCCGCTTCGGGGGCCGCACTGGTCTTCAGCGGCCCGCATTTAGCCCCGGGCCGCAGGTTGCCCACCCCCACCCACTCTAGGCCATGGTTTGTGTGCAAATTGTATTAAATCTCAACTTCACAAAAAAACATTCATTAATATTCAATGACTAGAATTAAATCCTTATGTATTGTTTTTATTGCGTTGCGTATTTTCTGTACCGGTATTGATATTGACTTAGTTAGCCTACACTGTACAGTCATTGTTATGTTGCCGTGTCACGCGTTTGTCGTGATTATGTTATACATAGTAATAAATAAATAAATAATAATAAATAAAAAACCGACCGACAGGAACAATCACAGACGGACAGCCGAGAACACAATGCCTTGTGGTGATAGGCTTCTCGCCTCCCTTTGCTTACTGTACTATTTTTATCGTAGTGTTCAGTGGGGTCGTTGATTTACATATTTGCATATGTATTCGTACCAGTCACTGTTCGGGCCTGTGTACCCATAGGCTGCTCGCCGCAGCTGCGCTGCCTTAGCCTGCGCCGACCCAGTTTCCGGCCGTGTTGACCTGGTTTCACCTGTTTGCTACCGTATGACTAGAGGTCACGTGACCGCTGCGGTGTTTAAATTGGGGGCGCGATTTCTCGACACGTTCAAGTCAGACGTTGTTGAATAAAGATCGACAGTGCTTTGAATCTTGAGAGACGCCGAGCTCGGAGTTCGTTCAGTGTGTGCTGTGAATGCTACGACTGACGAAGACCGTTGAGTCGATCTGCTGTGCTGTTCGCCACACTGTGACGTTGCTGAGAGCTCACCACATTCAGTTCGAGTTCTGGCTGCTACGGTCTGCTGCTCAGCGCTTGCTGCTAGCCGCTAGCTACATCTTTTGGATCACATTCTCGGTTTTATACTATGTTACAGACTCCTTTCCCTATTGTTCCTTTTAGTATTTCCCTAGACACCGTATTAAGCTATAATTACCGTGTTGCACCTGTTATTAAAGTTGTATTTTGGTTTCAAAGCTGGTCTGTTGATAAATTCAAGATTTCCACACAGGCTAACAGCTGAGTAGACCATAAGGGGAAAGGATGACCCGTAACAGCCTCCATAGGCCAATGTGACGAAGGCATAGGTATAGGCCTAACTGTCAGTCAATCAATCAATCAATTTATTCGTGACACACAGAATGCATTTCTGTAAAAAGCGTACACATCATTACGGGTACATTACGTGGTGCGACGGGTAGTATTCAAGGAACAGGTGCTTCGCTTACGGGCTACCCAGTACAAAGAACGGTTAAAACAAAGTCCGACACACGACATGAAATTCAGAAATACCAGCAACACAAAAAGCCACAAAACATGTCAACAATCAGGAACCCTCGTCTATAGTACAGTTTGTGTTGTGTTAAGACTTTTAATGTTTCTAAAGTAAAGTGTGTCCACGATATCTTTAAAGTGATCAGTACTGTTTAGTGATCGCATTCCACACATTTGATACAGAACTGTTTCATGTTAATATTTACTGATTCTAGACTATAGTTCTGAGATGATCTAGTATAATATTGATGGATTTTGCTATAGTGTAAGATGTAGCGGTAATAATCTATGATGTGCTTTGAACATAATTAATGACAGTTGGACAGTATTGATTATAAACTGCTTCTATACGAAGCTTGCTGCTGGACAAGTTCCGGAAGACAGGAAAAAAACGGCGACCACCCACGAAACATAGATACATGCTGACTAAGTAATTAAAGTCTATCTTAATACAACGCAGTTGACATTTTCACGTGTCGGATAAGCTTAATCCGCCTGTTGTTGCGGTTGCCTCGTCTGCAGCGCGTGGTAAGCCGATACATAGGCCTATAGCTGTAAGCATGGGGTTTCACTGAATAATAATAGTTTTCCTCTGATCGGGAAAATGACGTCGCGACGGAAAATATACCACAATCTTACAAGAAAACTCAGCTTTTGCCGAAGCACAGACACACACACAGACATACACACACAACAACAACAAAACAACGACAACACAACGATTCGTGTTGTTATCCGCGGCGTGGCGCGTGATAATATTTTGACGGTGTCTGTCTGTCTATCTGTATGTCATAAAACACAACTGTCGAAATCCTGTCCCAGATTGAAACTGCACTTCTGGTAGGCGGAACATCCTCCGAAAGTACATCTTAAGTTCGTACGTCAAGGTCATCGGATGAAGGTCAAGAACACACTAGCAGAAATAACGCACACGCGGATGGAACGCCTTTGCTTTAAAGACAGTCTTGTTTATTATACCGCCGCACACCTTAGAAATACGCTCATGAAATGTCATCATCTTTTCTTTTTCAATAGGCTGGCATCAACGGTTGTAATAATTTATGGCGTAGCTAGGAATTTCCCATAGGGGGTGCTTAGCATCTCCCCTCCCCTTTCCTCCCATCTCCTTTCCAACCCTCCCTTTTTCTTTCCTCTCTTCCCTACCCCTACTT
>Ga0126335_1003067_pt1 | contig 10262 bp, 3 predicted proteins | sample OlaspJWI45metaG_FD_108409 | JGI IMG/M metagenome (GOLD analysis project Ga0126335, IMG submission 108409) | Marine gutless worms symbiont microbial communities from Oahu, Hawaii - Olavius sp. 1 OAHU.JWI-45 metaG | ecosystem: Host-associated > Annelida > Digestive system > Unclassified | place... | reverse complement strand
GCCAACTGGCTTCCTTCAGTGCTTTGACGCTGTTGGTTGGGTCATCTGGCCTGTAAAAATCGTCCCCGAAATGACCTATGAAGTGTCGAGTGGGACGTTAAACCTCTGCTCACTCACTCACTTTAGAAGTGTTAGGCTATATATCGAGAATGCTGTACTGAGTATTAATTTCGTCGAATGAGCTCATGTACTTAAAGTGAGCGTATTGTAATACGGATATCGATAATCTGTAGCGTTTTAGGTGATACCAATAGCAACACGATAATGACAAGTATACGAATCGAACTCGAATCTGCCCAGCTCTAGACTCTGTAGCCGTCGGTCGAAGCCTAAAAGCGTATTAGCTGAACTGCTGTTAGTCGTAATTGACGTAATTGGCAGCTCAAGTCGGACTCCGGGATCGCCGTTAAGCGAAATACAACTAGCCATTTCTGCTCTACACGACCATTCACTGACCTCGCTAGCCAGTCCAGACAGTAGTGGGTTTGATCGCTAGCATACAGTAGTAGTCTGCTGGGTCGATATCTGTTCTGTTCTTTAGCCGTCCTCGATCTAACCCCAACCCCCCTCGCCCTTATCCTCGCCCCTGAGTAAAGAATGTCGATATCGATATCGCCGATATTTTGGACCCAGAAATACCGGTATCGGCAAAGGCGATAAATATCGACCCAGCTCTAACTGTCATGCTGGCAGATATATTAGGAGTTTATACGGCACAGTTTAACGAGTAAGTCGTATAACTATTAACAGATGGCCTTCTTGTCTAATGTGGCTTTTTTTGCATATTCTATGGTTTATGCGTTGATTGGGTTAAACCCTAACCCAAACCGTAACTGAATGTCAAAAAAGCCACATTAGACAAAATAGCCGTTTGCCCAGCCGCGCCAAGATGGTTACAGAAACAGGATTGCCTTTTAGTCAGAGACGGACTACCGGTGTTTTTGTTGTTTTTTCTTGCTGCCTTGACCTTAAACAGGGTCCGGTGACCTTGATGTATGAAGTTGAGCTGTGTTTCTGCTGGTGTACCTGCTTACCGAAAATGAAGTTTCTGCTGAAGGCTTTCGGAAGTTGACAAACATGCAAACAGACGCGGGTGGCAGTAATCATAAACTCTATGTGACACCCTGTACACTGGAAGTTACGGTCGGTACACAGTCCAGACCGTGGAGGAAACAAGGAGTCCACGTGATAGGACCTCGTCATCTATTTAGTCTTGATCTGTCGCCGTCAAACAGTCAGTTAGTCGGGCTGTAAGTCCTCGGAGCTTTCGCCGTCGTCGTCAATTTACGGCTCATCTGTTGCCACAGCGCCGCAGAGAGCGGCCGGCCGTCTCGCGACGAGTCTTCTCTATCTGCCAGTGCTGCTAGAGTACACGTGTCCAGTCGGTTGAAACGTAGCTTCTAGCTTTCTAGGTTGGCGTCCGACGACCTTCCTTGATCGCATTGGCCTAGTCTCGATCAGGAAACGCTCAAAATGGCGGGACTGCACTTCCGGTCGCAAATCTGATGGCAGGTTCTTAATTTGGAAACCCCGATTTCCTATTCGCATTTAATAATAAATAATGGTTTTATTTGTATTGTAGCACGAATGCTGGATTACACAGTATCTGCCACGCAGGACAGTGCATGTAATAGAACACAAACCATAGCTCCGTGTCTCGCTTAGTCTCGGATATTCGCGTGTGACACAAACGGACAGACGGACAACGCGGATCGTTACTGTACTCCAACCATTGTAGCAGGCCTTTTAAAACTGTGTTTCATTCGGTGTCATGCAATTTTGTTCACATTATTGCACTATAGAGGAAATGACAATAGTGAGACTTGGAAGTTGCCTCGATTTCGGTTGGTCAGTGTTGTGAATTTGAAGCCTGCATGTGGTTGTGTAGGCCTAATCATGGGTTTGCAGGGCCTTTCAGTTCGGAAAATATTTTTTTAGAAATTTTTAATTGTATGACATATGTCTTGGTGCCAACTCGCCCTGACTTGATGTTAACCCTAACCATATATGTTCCCAGTGAAAATTTCCGGCTGCGCCTATGCGTTCACCGATCTCGTTGGATTGAGTGTCCAGGCAGTCCCCCCGGATGTCTGTCCCATGCGCAGGGTTATAGGGGTAGTCGTGCGAGGGGGTAGATGTTTGTGGGGGGCAATTGTCCGAATTTGCCGGGTTTGACGTCTATGATGCAGACATGTAGTTTTCATCGTTGTCGTCGTCGTCTGGCTTTGAGCGTCTGCACTCATGCGACTGCCTACAGCACGCATGTGCTGGGGGTAAACGGATATTTCGCCCCAGACAATCGGCCCCGGACATTCCATCCTAGGACAAAACCCCCGGATATCTATTCCAGCTACCAGAACTGATAAGTTAGGGCCAGCAGCAGACTTAGTCGTATCAGGACGTTTATGACGTTTGTGTTAGGGAAAATGTAAAAATTTAAAGGTAAAGGGTTAGGGAGACTTGATATAGCGCCTCTTTATGAGGCAACCTCGGTATGGCACACGTGTGTTATCAAGAGATCACGCAGTTTTACCAGCACACATCCACGTACGTGTCTTTGCCTTCCCAGCCGATGCTGATTGAGGGGTGGAAGGAAAATGTCCTGGACTTCGGGGCGTCGATTGTCCGGGATTCGGTATCTGCATCCAGTGCCTCATTGAGCCGGTTGTTGTCCATTATAATTCAGCACGTGTTGCGGCCTATACAGGCAGCCCGAGCCGCGTTCTCCCCTGACGTCGACAACAGTTGCAGTCGCCCAGCACGCAATCGTCAGACGCAAAGACGACTTGTTTAATGTGACGAAATCTCAGCACTGTTGGCAGTCTGTTACAGAGAACCGTATATAACAATAGGCGTATAGCCAGTGTTTGTGCCGAATATTTATATATAAATCTTTATTCACCGAAAATACGGTAGCATCAAAAAACATATTATGATCAAGCTGAATTCTTCTGATAAGGTTCTAAAACCGACATCGTGAATGAAGGCCACAGATTATTGTTTATTGACTTAATCGCATTTGACATTTATGTCTAACCTATTAAAGGCTCTTTTAGCTGGGAACGGGTTACGGACATCTCTCCAGTAGCCTACTTGCAGTGTCGTAGCTAGGAATTTTCCATACGGGGTGCGTAGCATCTCCCCTCTCCTCCACTCCTTTCCTCCCCTCTCTTAGAAGTAGGACCGTCAAATGCAGCTAGGGGGCCTGGGGGAGCGCTGTAAGCACCCCCACCGGGTTCAGGCGGAGCCCGGCGACAAACGATTTTGGTGCATTCTGAGCTAAAAAAAATCTGCTTTGTGCAATATCGAATATCGACAGGGTGTGTGTACACACCCTACACACCTTGTATGTCTACGCCACTGCCTACTTGGAACGTATATCATACCGGTTTTGCCCAGCTTAAATGTTTGTGGCATTTCCTGCGAAGTCGCATTTTAACCTATATTTTTTACATCTTATGTAGTTGTTTTGCTTGTGATTTACATGCTGTGCTACCATCATACTGCTCGCTTTTCTAACAAATGTTCGTGCGCTTTCATAGAATTATTTTGTGTGCTTTCGAGCGTGAATAAACGTACAGTTTGCGCTTTCATAATACGCCTCTTCATGCAAATGTGATGCAGGGATGTAAATGAGACCTTAGGGTACGAGACCGAGATTTTCTGTCCGAGACCGAGTCACTTTTCGAGACCTTTTGGCTTGTGTTGCTAGGGCTAGTTGCCAAACAGCCGCAGCACAGGCTTAAAAGGTTGAAAAACTGGACGACTTCAATCAAAATTCGAAACGATTAGCTGCTGCAATAAGTGAAAAAAACGTGGAAAAAAGTAACGTGAAGTGGCTTACAAACGAGACGTTAGGGCACTAGACGAGACGTTACGAAAATAGCTCTCGAGACCGAGACTACATCGCTGATGTGATGCATCTGACTAACTCGTATGGCTGACAGGAAATTGATTGGGCGCTTGCCGAGTTCTTCTCGTCGCTTCTCACATGTACTTCCGCTCAAAAGCATATATTGACGCTGGCGTCTGTAGAGTAGGCCTACATTATATTCTTTCTCATTATAACTTCCATTAGATTGAGGTTTTCTATTCCCCCTGGTTGTTTGTTGTTCATTTAGTTTACTGTAATCAACTTCAATCAACTGTAGAATTATGTGTTTTTATTTTGTCATGAGAGATGTTCTCACATAGCAGCGCTATAGGCCTACTGTAAGTGATTGTGCTTCGTGAGCTGTGCGCAGGTGCGTTGTTATCTGCGTTGCCGGTCATTCGTCGCCTTAGAGATTTTCAACAATCTAAGCAGTTTCGTACCGTCGATCGGCACAGAAGTTCAGAAAAACTTCTGTGTGGCTGCTGCGTGACTGCATTGTGCTCGATTATCGGCCTTTTACCGACGCTCGACTAGGACTAGAAGTGTTATTAGGTCCCATCGAATGCATGACATGCGGACTATTGCGATCGATGATCAGTCAGTCTGTCAGTTTGCCTGTCGCGCGACATCACTCGGTTTCGCAGTGCAAACACGGCTGAACTGATCGAGGTCCTGTTTAGGATAAAGACTCGTGGGCCTGAAGGCACACATATTAGAGGGGAAGTTCTGATCCTCCACGGCGAGGGAGAGGAGTTCGATGCGGCCTTCGCCAACTTACTTTGGCCACTTGTTTGCTTTGTCACCTGCTTTTACGTTTGCCTGTTGTGTTTAGTTAACTATGCGACACGTTTTATTTGCTGTTCTTTGTACAGTACCAACCTGCAGCACTTGTACGTGTGACTAAGTTACAACCGACGATACACCTGTAACAGCTGTAGTGTCCTCTACCTTACCACATCCAGGCTGTGACACTGCTTCTGTTTCAGAGGCCGTTTTTGCTAATTTGGCCGCTTAAGGTTGGTGGACGAACGGTATCGTTCTCCGTTTGAACGTAAGGTCGGGCTGGCAGCGGGTTAATGAGGCCAGACAGATGGGTGGCCGGGCAGTCTCCCCCAGATTTCTGCCGCAATACCTATGGAATCGAGGATAGCATTAGTCGTGCGAGGGGCGTACGTCCGGAAACCAGACAGGCTTGTATAGTCAACTCTTGCGGGTCATTCCAGGTCAGCTTTACAGCTGTCATAATAGCTAGGCTGTGTTCTTACACACACAACAACTTATTACCTTTCCAGACGGCAAGTTGTAGGCCATGTTCACGATCTGGCGTTTCCATTACTCGGGCCGATATCCATTTCCTGTCGCCGCCTTGCTAGCTGGAAGACACCGATACGCTAGATATTGATATAATCATACTCGATTCGCCGGCGGGTCTCTGATGATATTTGATAACGCGCACCGTCATATAAGACCACGTCAAATGCCGCAGTACGTAGATATAAGCCTATGCAGACCACCCAGGGCTATGGCTGTACCACCTAATGCTCTTCCCGTCGGCGATGCGACATCTTAGTTCTTTTGAGGTCTCTGAGGAGTCGCAGTCGGCGCCGGTGCTCGCTGCGTGTGTCCTCGTCTTTAGTATCGATTATATTCCGTCGTTTTGTGGATAAGTATTGAGTCTTATCGCAACACTTCGGCGACCGCGGGTGACTCATATCAGTTTAACGGCATTCCCTGAGGTAGTGTGATAACTGCTGCACTGCCTCGGATACTGACTAGAGTTGGGTTGTTACATTTGGTTCTGAGAGGATCACTGCCTTGCACAAAGGAGAGGTAAGAACAAATGGGGGAAAACCAATCAACTAACTTCTCTGGAAAGTGACACCGTGAAGCAGGATAGCCTATGTAAATGTACTATGAGGTGCCTGACATATTGGTCTTTTGACGGTGTGCGTTATCGAATTTCATCAATAGACCCACGGGTGGACGGAGTGTGATATCGATGTAGCGTGGTGCAGAAAGGAGAGAGGCCTGCGTGTATAGCATAATGTGGTAGTTGTAGTATGTCGTTACCAACAGCAACACGCCGTATTAATTCGTGTGTCTGTCCATCCTTCCGTCCGTCCGCTGTACGTTGGAATTTTGTGACACCAGCCGTCGTTAGGGCGTGCCGGAGAGTGGCGCCACCTAGTGAGTGCAGTTAAAACAAACGCACTCCAGCCCAAGCAGCAGTCGTTCCTGTTGCGTCTTACTGAGGATAAAGCATGCAAGCACAGCGAAGCCGCGTGACAGACAGACAGACAGACAGACGCCGGCATCATCAGTCGCAATAGTCCGCATCTGATGCATTCAACGCGGCTAAAATAAAGGCATCGGGCTAAAATAGCCAATTCCTGCTTGCTTAACTGGCAGAGTGCAGTCTACTGTAGAAGAGGTGACAGTGCGGTTAGTAACTCCGAGGCTCGAGGCTCGGTGCGTGTAAATGAAAACAGATTGATGGCATCAGACGTGTCGCAACTCGTGATTAAATCGCCCAGGGCTAAGCCACAGACCCAGAGCTTACTAATTACGATGCTGATACGGCCTGGGGCTGTGATAGGCCCACAGCTGCTTCACAGGCAGTCTTTACTCCTCGCCCTTATGTACATGTATTTTGTTCACTCGTTTCCTCGTCTGTTACTCTGTTTACGCCGAGTTGGCGGCGTGGCATAGTTGTAAGCGAATTCGTCTCGATCAACGAAGTTAATCAACGTTGGCCCTGGTTTGTACTTGGATGTGTGACCGTCTGAGGGCGGGTAATCCATCTAGGTATGTAACCAGCCAACAATGGCCAACTCAGCATTCCATCTCTCCGGGGTCGGTAACACTGAGCGTTTTCTCACTGACGCCATTATTTGATTTTGTTTTTACTCACGTACTTACTCTCTTACTATCCATTTTTCATGTCACTGAATAGCCTATAATATGCTGATGTGCTGATGTACTTACTCACTCACTTGCCCACTCACTCTGTCTGCTCAAGACGTTGGAAAAGGAGATGAGCAGCGTATCCCCATGCCGCAGAGCTGTGAAGGACGCTGCTGACTATCACTTTACCTTTGCTTCGACATGCTCTCTGCGGAGAAATTGCGATAGCCTTGCTAGCCCGAAATAAAAATTGATGGCGCGAACGACAATATGCATAGGCTTTGTAATGTGAGCTCCGGTTTGGTAATAATGGTCCTGCGTTTTTGAGGTCAGAGTTCGAGGTCGTCAAGTTTCAGTCAATTAATAGTAAATTTCTTAACGCCGTCGTAGTTCGTATAGCCATGAAGCGATGAGTCAGATGAGCCAGGGTTACGCAGTGCGATCAGCCAAATGATAGAGAGAAGAGAATCTTGAGAGACTCAGTGTGTGTGCTGCTAACACTGTCGCTAGTTGCTTCTACCCGAGTTTTGTCAACGTTTCAACTTCTATACCAATCTTCCAGTAGGCCTATGTAGGGAGTCAACAAATTTTGGCGATGGGAAGAAGTTGTACGACATTTTTGATGCGTGTTGGTGAACATGAACATGCATACTGCATAGAACATGCTTCATAATTTGCGCGAATGCAGATTTTATTGGACATAATAACGTATATCAAGTTTATAAGCCTAGTTGGTTCTGATGTCTCCAACATGGACATTTACTGGTAACAGCATCAAGTGGATTTGTGGGCTCGTATCAGTAATCCAGTGGCGTTGCTGTGCATGTCGTAGCCGTAGACCGGCCTCAGGTCGGATGCTTTCTTCAGTCTTCATAATTGATTAAGACCGCACTGCAGCGCGTTAAATAAAATTATACCTGGAGCAGGACTCGTGCACGGAATACCTTCACTTCACTTCAGTGATTTCAGTCAGTCATTTCACCAACTATTACTGTACGATACGACAGTACACGATACGGTTCTGTGATAACTTTTGAGGACTAATTCTGTTGCACAGGAAACTCTTGTAGGACCCCGTTTACAGATCAGACCGTCAGACAAGGTAGGTTGATAAACTGAGTAGATCTAATGGCATAATGGCCCGCAATTCCGCATTGTGCATTAGGATCTGCCTGTTTTTCTGCTAAAATGCGATTTCGGCACATATTTCTCCGCTATTTAGCACCAACTCTGTGCCGCCAGGTACCAAAGCCTCCATGTTTAGGCATCAAATGAGTGTACCAGCATGTACTAGCAGGACAACTTTCGTTGTTTTGTAAAGTGGCTAGCTCGGCGGCATTCTGTTGGATGCCTTATGGCGCCATACGCTTATCCAATTACTTATTAATTATGCCGGTACGCCGACTAGATTTCCGGTGCGTCCGCTGCATAGTAATGCGGATATTTCGCCGATATTAATTTGCATTTGCTGTAGACCGCTCTGTGACAGTCAAAGGCTGCAGCTGCTACAGCAAATCAAATGAACTTCGACGTGTAGTTATAATTAACTGTTTCAAAGCCGAAGCCATTTTCTTTCAGCACTTTGAAGCTTATGAAATACGCGACTTCTGCAATGAGATTCACCTCGCGAAGAGGCGCTTGTCAATTATCCGCATCTTTAGTTCTTTACCTGTTACCTTCTAGGGCATACTTTGGCTCAATTTGGTTTATGCCTTTAGCTGCTGGAGCTGAGCACAGACTAGTTGTCTCCATTCAGCTCTGCAAGGGTTGCGAATTCACGTATTCGGGGGTCCCTATTTCTCCCACAGATTCGATGCGGCTTTCGCCAAATTACTTTGGCCGCTTGTTGCTGTAGGCTACTGTATGCTGCGTCTGCGTGGTGTTTGCAAAATGAAATATACATGTAAGCGAACGCATAAGTGTAAATGATATGCAGTGGACGATTATAGGCCTATGTTTGGTCAACAGTGTAGTAGAGGTAATTGAAAATACTTACAAAAACGAGTTTGGTTTACAATTCTGTTTTTCCCGAGATCAAGGACATTTTGCATGATTCTGTGCCGCTTTCTGTTCTAGCCTGCACTTCGGGGATACTACGGTACTTTACTTTTCCGTTTCCACGGACGTTCTTCCCGCCTGAACTATACCGTTAATGTACGCAGTGTCGTTGTCGTCAAATGACCACACTGCATATGTCTTTGATGCTAGTGCGACGTGGAATTGTTGCGTAAATATTTCATTTCGCAACGTTTTCGTCTTGTTTGTTATCGTCAGCCGCGTCCGTCGGCAGTGTGAACGCACCTGCAGCTAATTATGGCTGCCGCAAACGAGTGCATTGAACAGTCGCACAGTGAAGTCGTGACTGTTTCTAGGCCTACAGCATATAGGCCTAGATTGCGAATTCACGACCGTTGGTTTGAAAATTCGTAATGAATTCGTGAATGTAAATCATTAAAATTCGTTAGCATCGTGTCACCGGGAAAGATGGTAGAAATAATTTTCGACGTTGTGCAGATTTATTGCAGGTGGGAGTGAGAATTCTAGACAAGCCCAGCGTTCACTATGGCTAAATTTCGCTAATTTTAGTCAGTGAAGTCTACTGAACGCCTTCTTATAAGCTACCGCACACTTTAGTTAAGATTAAGGTACTGGTGGTCTAATGGCTGTACGCGCGTTGGGGCACGAATCATTAGCGACGTCCCGTTTTCAATAACTTATAAGGGCGGTGGCCGCTAGCTTGTTGGTCTTCATAAAAATCGCAAATTTTGAGAAATTTTAAATTTTTTTGCTGATTATCGATTTGTGTTTGCGTATAGGATAAACATGCAAAACTTGCAAGACAGTCTTTGAATTCATTGTTGTACCGATTGCAAGTGGTTGTGCGATTTCTAAAAAGACGTTGCTGTCTTCGCACCAAGTTGCTTGATATATAGGCTCTGCATGTACGTATTTTGTCAGAGTTGTGCTATGCATCTCGGAAGATGAATGCAACAAAAGATGGGACACAGCTGGCTCGATGTGATATATTTACGACGACTGGAAGAATTTGGGAATTTAATATAACATTTTTATGAGCAGCGGCAGCACATCGGTAAAATCTCGAAGAATACGATGTGGTTTCGACGTTGGCAACAACAGTGGCAACAGTGTATCGACGTATTGTAGATGTGGTCCAGCTTCAGCCAGTTTGGTATGGTTGGAAAACTACCATTTTTCACGAGAACACCACAAACCATAACGCGCCGTTCAGGGTCATCCAAGGTCACTGATTTTGATACCAGTCGGAAGCCCATATGCGGATTCCTATTAGTGAGTGTAATACAAACTTACATCATATCGTGCACCGTTTCTAGGATGTCGCAGATTATATTCATCTTTATTCACCGTAAAGGTAGCAGAACAAACAGCTTAACTAACTTAACTAAACAACAAACTCAATATGTAAAGGCTGTAAATTTACGCTCGAAGTTAGCCACTCGTTTTC
>Ga0126335_1003066_pt1 | contig 10267 bp, 6 predicted proteins | sample OlaspJWI45metaG_FD_108409 | JGI IMG/M metagenome (GOLD analysis project Ga0126335, IMG submission 108409) | Marine gutless worms symbiont microbial communities from Oahu, Hawaii - Olavius sp. 1 OAHU.JWI-45 metaG | ecosystem: Host-associated > Annelida > Digestive system > Unclassified | place... | reverse complement strand
TAGAATGTTGAGTAAGCAAAGGGTGAGTCATCCCTCCCTGGCGGGGCCGGTTAGTGATAGGGGGAGCCGTAACACCTGTCACCTGTCAATCAAACCATCTGGAACGCTTATTTACCCACTACTGACGATTGCCCGCCAGGTTATCTGTCGCTGCGGTGAACTGTCGACGTGTAACTGTCGCGCGATTAAGTGTCGCCCGATGAAGTGTCGCCGCTCCAGAAATTTTTAAAGTGGCAATACAGTGACTGTTGGAAATCATTCAGCACCCATAGTATTAGAAATTATTATGTAATTTTTTTGTAAATTTTTACCAGTGTACCTTTTGCTTGACCAACAGAAATTAATCTTGTGGATGATGATGCATCGATCAAATAATATTGTACTGAAGACACTGTCTGGAGTTAACTATTATTTAACTTTTAGCTATATGTAGCAAGTACAGTATTGATGTATCTGACATGTCACGAAAATACTATTAAGCAGACAATATGGAATGTGTTCTCTCACACTGTATCCGCGAATTTGTGAGCTTTTAGTACTATTTTTCACTTTTGTGTGCTACTTTGTGTGTTTTTAGCCTGGTGTTTTGTGTTTTTGTTGTGTATGTTTGTATGTTACTGCTTTGCTGCCTCTGTGGCGTAATAATAATAATAATAATAATAATAATTGTAGGAATCTGATATTAATTGCTGGTACTATGGGTACTAAATGATGAAAATAAAATAAAACATGGATTCCGATTGCCACTATGAAGTAAACGAAGATGCGATGATAGTTATTACTATTGTAACCAAGATGTTTTATATAACTTTAAAGCACTATTTTTGGGAACCGGAAGTAGAAGTTATTCTTAGTATAATTGTATCGTTTATTATGTTATGTATATAGATGTGGGCATAGAGGCAAGAGCCTGCGCCCCCAGTGCCGATACGATACGATTGTGCAGTAGCAGCAGCAGGCAGCAGACAGTCCGTGTTAATACAGTCAGGAAGGTTACTTCAGATATGATTTGCAGCTGCTTGCAAAAACTAGATTCAGAACAGAAGCTGACATGACCCTTCCAGTGTTTTTTTCGAATATATTTTCTGTCACAAATATTCTATTTTGATATACAACACGACACTGCCATAGGCCGTATTGCATCAGAAGTAAATTTATTCGGTGTGGGGCAGTGTGCGGCCGCGGACAAAACAGATTGACCTGTCTCCGATACAGTTTCAAGCATTAGTCGCTGCTACAAGTAAACAAACGGTTCGTGGACAAGTAAATTAACCTGCCAAGTGTTGGACTAGTGCTATTTTTTGGAATGTACGATTGAATCGGATTTATACATTTAAAAAATAGTTAGTCCAACACTGGATTCACTTCCACCAATGTCACGTTATTGAACATTACTGACGACATTTTTACCGAAAACGTAATTAAATACAAACGATTTTAGCTTGAAAGTCAACAACGAATTAAAACCGTTTCGCTTTTCGGATTAAGTTAAGACGCAAAAAGGATACTTCCATTCGACGATATCGATGAACAGTTTGCGGACAGGGTTTTTGAGCGTGAGGCAGAACAAAGCTCGCGGCGGACGAGGGTTGAGATTGACGGTTGGTTTGCGGGCGTTTGCTTTGCGACGCGCGGCGGCCGAGTCGCCCGCGGTGACACCAGCTGCGGCTAGGGCAGTCGCCCAGCCGTCACTGATCGGTGGCCGCTCCCCGGCGGACGGAGCGACGGATGGCCGTGTTGACCGTCGGCTGACACTTCCACGCGGTTGAGCACCCGACGTCGGCGACGACGGGCCTGTCCCGACAGCGTAGCTGACTGACGGCCGCGATGCCGACCGTTTGCGGGCAGCACTTGACCGTCGTCGGTGGTCAGGCGACGCGGGCCAGGCGTCGGCTGGGGTGGCATAGTCTACTGGCGGAGAGAGCGGGTCTAGGGGATCGTAATCTAACGTGTAGCTACGAGGTTCGCCGACGCGCATCCGGGTATTTCCACCGGAAGTTACGTCACCAGAAACAGTCGGAAGAGTCGCGCCTCTAGAGTCGTTGTGTTCGGAACTCAGACTGTGATCGCTATCCATATTGGCTCACTGCAAGACATAGTAACCAATATATTCCTTAATATCGTCCTAACTCGATGACTTGGCGGCGTGACGGTTTGAACAGCGAACTACCTCTATAACCGCCAGGTAGCGATCTTAGATAGGCTGTTTACTTACCGCTGTGGCCAACTCAGCCTCCCATCCCTCCGGGGTTGGTAAATGAGGACTAGCCTCAGCTAGAAAGGTAAAGGCCGGTATGGTTCATTCTATTCTTAGATAAACGCGTTAATGTGCACATAAAACTGTGTGATCCCTCGACAACGCGTGCTATATCTGAGCATTTCTGTGACAAGGTTTCTGCCATGAAGAGGCGCTATATCATCTGTCCTCCTCTAGCTTTACCTGTACCTTTAAACAAGTTGTCAACGCAACTCAGCATAGTCAAATTATTGATTTAAAACGACCACCGCCATTGTTTTGCTTAAATTTTAATCGTTGAGTTGTCAACAGGAATATTGCTACGACATTGTTTGGCCGTGTTGAATGCCCAAGAAGCGGACTATTGCGATCAATGATCTCGTAGCGTGGGCCTCAGTCAGTCTGTTAAACTGTCCACGCGCATGCAAAAACTGCTAAACGAATAGAGGGTGGAGACTTCCAGGAGTTCGAGGAAAATTGCATCAGATCGAGAAAGTACGTTTCGATCTCCCTACGGTGAGGGAATGGGGTTCGATCCAGCCTTCGCCAAATTACTTTGGCCACTTGTCGTTGTTATTACATTGTAAGCTTATGAACACGACGAAGAATTGAACAGAAAGAAAAAGGAAAAGGAAAGTCTGGCTATATTAACGACCACACGAGTCAAGCTTAATCTACCGCACGGAACCGTTCAGACACAGACAAATCCTCCATAGCTGCCTGAGAATTTAATCTAATAGCATGCCCGTCAAACCCAGCCAAACCCAGTGACTTAACAACTGAGCTAACTAGGCAGAAATGAAAACTTGAAGCCAAGTATACTAAAAACCCAATATAGGCCTACTGTGTTCTTATCAACGTGGTTAATTGTCTGCGTCAAAATTATGCTTTTGAGTTAAATATTGCCGTGATACGTAGAGACAATTTTTTTAAAGCCGACAAGATAAAGCTAACGTAAAACCGAACAGAAGAAAACACCGATGGCGCGATTGTATTTGGCCACCGTAGTATGCAAATGGTTTTAGTGGCTGGCGTCCGATACATACAGGCCAAGATCTACCAACATGTCAGTTTCGCAATCTTCCACTCACTGTTAATCACATACTTGTGGAATGTTCCAACTTAAACACTATCCGACAACGGTTCTTCAGGGTCTCATCCCTTAAGGATCTCTTTGATAACATTGACAATCATGTAGTTATTGATTTTATCAAAGAAACTCATTTTTATGCTCTTGTATAATGTTTGCTATCTTAGTTTTATACCAGCTTTATAGCCTTGATTTTACATTCTTCTTCTTATCGTTGTTAGATGTATTTCTTTTTTAATCTTAACACCATGTAATGGCACTGAAATGGCCTTCTGTGTGCTGATGTGCCGTTAAGAAAATGCTCACTCACTCACTCCGATGCCGACCTGCAATAGCTTACTTAACGGCGTGGCAGAATAGCAATAATTCAGTTACATGTTATTGCCGAGACGTTTAATTTCCGGACAGACACACACGCTAGAGACCTCTTTACAAATCTCCAGTTACCAATCCGTCACACAATGAACTCGGCATGCCGACTGCTGTGCGCTGTGTAGGCGACTGGAGACTCACAGAGAAGGAACGATCGTAGGAAAGCCGCTCAAACAGCCAAATTCGAAACAAATCTAATCCGCTTTCAGTCTGCAATTCCACGAACAGATCCGCACGTTTTAAGTCATTAGTCGTTAGTGCATGCGTTAAATCCCGCGCGCATCTCAACAGATAAAGTTGACTAGATTATTCGGTTTTGTATTTTCATGCCTCTGCCCCCCAATATGCGAAAGAAGCAATTATTTAATCGGTCCGTGCCTGCTGTCTGTTTGTGCGTCGCTCCGTGCGTGCGTCAGTGATTGGCCGGCGAAGCAAAGGCAGAACAAATGGCATATTTTCTAGTTATTCCTGAAATTGGCCTCAGATTTTCTTCACATTCGCATTTTTTGCTATGAGCTGGATGGGAACGCCACCTAGCGAATACACTGAAGCTTCAGCAGACGACACCTGAAGACTTTTGTCCGTCCACAGTCATAACTGTTAGCGAGTCAAGGCACAAGAAGGCATAGAATGTGATACCGTGAAATATCGTGTCTGTATCAGTCCGCATTGGGTCAGGTCAACTTTATATAGTCAACTCATGTCGGCTTTCGAGCGCACGTTAATATAGCATCTCGTATCGTAACTCGTCCCCAAGGCAAACCTCACATTCCAGTCTGGCCCTAACCCTAACCCTAACCTGAGGCGTAACAAGTTCCAACTAGCTGACTTGGGAACGAGTTGACTGCCACCCGCTCAGCCGGCCACTGTAATAAGATAATTTCGATTTTTCATTGTTTTCGACGACCTTGGCGATTTCCCAAGTTCTCAAACAGCAACTTCTGGAACGATTGGCAGTTGTCAAAATTGAGGATCGGCGCCTGATCGCAGACTAAACTTGTGTCGCCTACGCTGACGGTCTGATCTGCAGTTACAAGTTACAACCACAGTGCATCAACTCAGCCTTCTACTCTCCGCGACATGATAAAATGGCTATGAGCATTCTGACCGAGTAATGCTAAATGGCGATGATGAATGTAGATGGGCGACTCGGTGGCGCAGTGGTCAGCATTGTGGGAACTTGTGGCTCGCGGCCCCTAGAGATCGTGAGTTCGACGCTCATAGTCCTTGCGCGATCCAAATGTTTAGTGTGCGTAACGGTTTGAACAGCTAATAACTGTAGCGGTCCTGAAAAGACTGTTTACTCACCGTGGTGGTGCCGAGACCAACTCAACCTTTAATCCTTCAGGGGTCGGTAAATGAGGAGAAGCTTCGGCTGGGAAGGCAATGGCAGGTATAGTTCATTTTATTTGTGGATAAACGCGTGGGTGGTAGGTAAAACTGTGTGATCTCTTGACAATGCGTGCCATACCTGAGCGCCTCTGTGATGGGGTTAGCCCATAAAGAGGCGCTATATCACGTGTCCTCTAGCTGTCTTTAGCAACCTATACAGGCAAAACTCACTGATCGTTGGTGATTGGTTGGGTTGACAGCCGCTTGGCGCTGTTCTGTGAACTGGGTGCACTCCAGAGATGACTTTATCATAATGACAGCATCATAAACAAACATTCTCCTGAACGAACGAGCATTACTTTAATACGTAACCAAGTGGATCGGTTGACGATTCGCACGCCACTGTTCTGCGGGCACTCTCCGCTCGTACATGCTTATATACTACGAACTCCAATGCAACGCTGCAGGGTACTCGCCGTCGATCATACTGTACGACGCCAAATGCTAGAAGTAAAATCACCGCGGGAAATTCGCGCCGAACCGTGTTAACAGCGGTTTATGTAGTGTACCGATCATTTTTGTGGTCAATAACCGATGCCTTGTGGCCACAGACTCTGAAGCAAAGGTCATATCTGTCTGTTCTTAGTGCCAGACACCAAGAGTGTCAGACAGTCAAGGGTCACATTTACTAAGTCATCACAGTTACTTCAAGCGCTGGGGAAACTTCGAGGCAACATTGCAATATCATTTACACAGTATAAAGCGTCGTTTCCACATGCGCTGCGCTGTGCGATGCGTTGCGTGGTGAGTGAAAGTACTCGTTAAAACTAGCTGTGTCTCGCCGAGACTGACTGGCAGTCGCTGGCACTCGCCACGCAACGCATTGCGCAGCGCATGTAGAAATACGCTGTCGCTGAAAGCTGCGTAACAGCATAGCAATAACGTATCCTTACAAAAACGCAGGCAGCAAGATACGTAAACATTTACGCGTTCAACTATCCCTGCCTAATAATCTGACACGGTAGACCCGTAATGCACCAAGCTGGCCAATATTGCAGCGTAGAAAATGCATTAGGCTTAATGATGATTTACACCCTGCTAGCAATCCCACGTTCCCTGCGTGTGGACGGGGAGTGCGCTATGCCAACGATTATTACAGTGCAACGCATTGCACAAAGCGAAGCACCGCAAATGGAGATTCTGTTGGTACATCCATCTGCTCGTCTCATCCGTCAGCCATGTGGAGCCTTGAATGACGGTGCATAAAGCCCCTCGCTTGACCTTTTTAGCATTCAGATTTCAGCAACGTGACGGCTTTCACTGGTCGATGAAATCGCTCAACACGATACCCCGTAATTTTAAAATGGTCGTACCATGGTAACCATGGTTGGCATGGCCGGTTCATCGCAGTATTTTTCAATGTATATATTTTTAAATGTGACCACTCCAAAAGTACCGTGGTACTATCACGGTGCGACAACCATAGTATGACCACGGTACGACCTTAGGATTTTAGGATCTGGAAATTATCATATAGCCCAATTGCTCCTGCAACAACAATCTGTGCATCGCCAATGCAATGGCGATAGTGAAGTCGCTTTAACTCTGCGATGTATCTCGACTTCTGGCAGGTGGACTAGCTGATCACAAACCACGACTCGTGACCTATGTGAGCCATTTAAATCCGACGATTCAGCTGACAAATAACTCGGATGTACATTATTATGTATGTCACTTTCAGCTTTCTGTGCATGCCATTTGCCAGTTCATCATCGATCATAGGACTTGTATCACGGCGCCGTAGTTCATCAGTTGAATTGACGAGTCGGAAGCGCATCACCATCACCGTCAATAACTGTGGGCTCAATATCCCTTAACGCCTGATGCCTTCTGCTAGCTAGAAACTGAGCTAAAATCTACACTATCATATTATTATTGTTGCTTTTTCTCAATACTCTCAGTTTTAAAAAATCCAAAGGTTAAAAATAAAAGCTACCGTCGCTGTTTTAATTTTTTATACCCGGGGTTTAAAAACAAGCTAAAAGCAGGAAAGCGCTAGATTGGCTCATCCTCGAAACCATGGTATTGTTGTTAGTATTATTGTTATATTATTTAAAACATCATTGGTTGTAAAAATACCGCGAGTTAAAAAACAGAATGTTATAAACGATGAACGTTGGAACCGTCAGAAGTCGTCCTTAGTGTATCGGATGTATGGGCGACAGAAAAGTAATCATTATCACATGATGACGTAGTAATTACGCGATAAACAAACTGAAACGACGTTGACTTACCTTGTGTACCAAGTCTGACGCAAGTCGGCCGCGTTGGCGGCAGCATTCTGGCGGATACGGCAACAGACAGACGGACTGGCGGCAGCTCCATGAAGCGCGCGCGATGGGCGATCTCAGAATCTAGCAGAGAGGCACTGCACGGTGCCGAGCGCTCGACGCCTGCTGGAGAGCGCTTTTGGCTAGGTGCGTGCGCGCCACGCGCGTGTGGGGGCTTGTAGAGATATGGAACCGCAGCCGTCGGTCTGCGACTGTATCTCAGACTTAGAAGCATCATCTCTCGCCCTTCAACCTTGATGCCTTGCTCATGTGTGCCAACGCTGCCGTACAGAAAACATATAGACGTTAGACGCCTCGTTAGATAATATTGCTCTCAAATACTCGGTCTTACGGGATGCCACATTCGGGTGTAAAAATAGTCCCTGTCGACTGGGACGTTAAGCCTGTACTCACTCACTGCCAGATTCGCTATTTACACGTATAGTGTTAAAGTTAAAGTCAAGTTAAACTTAAGCTTAAAGATAGTATATTCTCTCCAAAACAAACAGTCTGAGTTAGACTTAGATCTCCGGTCATCACTTCTCTGTCATACCACAGTCTATAGATGCACAAACGGTTGGACAAAAAGGTCGGCAACAGTGTATTTTTCGTTAGTGAACTCCGTTCACTATCGGCGCATAGTAGGCCTATAGGTAGCTACTGACTTAAAACTCTAGCGTTTCATCCTGTGTTTTTTAGAAGACCATATGAGTTATTATAAAATTCCGTGTTGCTTATAACCATATTGAAATGCATCATTTTCTTGCGGGGAGCGCAGTGCACTACATATGCATTTTGTGAATATTCCGTTCAGATACAACTTAAACTTAACTGACTGGTGTGATGTGATCAACAATAAAACTACGTGTCTTTATTAAACATATTCTTTTGGTTGGCACAACATTTATATGAAAAATTATATCAGACTCAAGCAGACAATATTCACCTTTGACGTTTCGATCTCGTCAGAAGAAGCTTGTTCAATTCTTCTTCCGGTTCTTGTCACAATAGTGATGCGACGTGGCAAGAAATCAGACCGGGACGTGGTCAGCTACACACTGAGCCACACATACGACCGATTGGTTGAGTGATATATAATTTTTATATACATGTCTTCATTTTTGAACAACGTTTCTTTGACCAGTCACAAAATCAGAGTAAACAGGTTTTAAGCAGGCAAAAGTACACGGTTCGAACTACGTGCATGCTTTCCGGAAGTGACGCCTCCATGGCCTCATGTGATTAGTGATTTTGGTCTGAAGTTAAGAAGGAATATTAACAGAGCTGCTCTCGTTATTATGGTATTGTGCAACATGTTGTTGTTGTGCGATGTTCTAGGCAGCTTACAAATCCAGCATCATTCGATTGGTGGTTGCCTTGGTCTGTATTGTAACACAGTAGGGTGGTTCTGGTGAGATTAAAGCCTATGTCAGTAACCAACTGGTTTCCTTCAGTGCTTTGACGCTGTTGGTTGGGTCATGTGGCCTGTAAAAGTCGTCCCCGAAATAAGTTGAACTATAACGTGTTGAGTGGGACGTTAAGTTTCTACTCACTCACTTTCCGGAAGTGATATCAAACGGACAGTTTAATTCAACGGCTTTCATTGTTTGTAGTAGAGGCGCCGTTCATTGATGTTTATTTACCCGATATACCATTTATCGCCATGCACAGCGATGCACGACAACAAGCGATAGAATTACCCAACAAACAGCAGGTGCGCGGGCGTTTTGTCACAACGACAAATGAGTTTTTCGCCTATTGATTGCACGTCGTATTTGTCGAGTTTGCGTTAAATTATTGATAAACGGTTAACGGTCCGCCACCCTTCATGCACTGCGGTCGTGTTTAACTCCTGTCGTCAAAACTCAGTTGCGGATCATACCACGGACAGCTTTGAGTGCATGTCTATCATAAAACGTCGCACACCCACTCAGGCTAAGTAACAAGTGGCTAAACCGCTAAAGTAATATAGCGGAGGCCGCATCAAATGTAAAAACTCGTGGGTGGCAGCAAAAACTGTGAGATCGGGCTAATGAGTCCTAAAATCCAGGTGGCCGTCTGTAGAGCGCCGTCAGTAGAGCACAGGATCAGTACAGCGCCGGTCAGTAGAGCGCCGCAATTAATTATCACTAATTATCTCGGTTAAAAAGCAAAAAGACACTGGTTTATAATTCTGTTTAATTACATACATCTACGTAAAATCTACTGTCCGAAAATGTTCATAATCTGACTTTAAAGTACAGTTCGACTATTTAATTTTTAATGGCAAAATTCAGTGCACAATATTGTGAGCCAGACCACGTAGATAATCAATGATATCACGATTCTGGTAGTCAGCACAAGGTTTTTGATGCGCTTATTCAAACATTCGTAGGCCGGTCGTCTTCGGGCGGCATTTCGATTTCGGCCAGCAATTAGCCCTTCAATTTCTGTATCCTTCAACTTTTGATAACGTCTTAGTCTGTTTATGCACTTTCAAATGGTGGGGTGGATTTCACTTCAGAGAGCAGACAACCTTAGCGCTCTGCCGACAGCGCTCTACCGGCATGGCGCTCAACTAACTCGCGCTCCATAGACGCCGCTCTACTGACGTGGACCCCTAAAAACCAAAGTTACGCACGGTTATGGCGAAAATAAAGTACGTCGGAATGCACTCAGTCATGATCAATCTTAAACTAAGTTCTTTGGTATATATAAAGGTAAAGGTAAAGGTAAGAGTATAGCAGTTTGTGAAACTTCAACACACCGCTACTGGAAATCACTTACCATATAGGATCACACAGAACCTGCCACCCGGCAGAGGTGACTTTCCCGCCTTTACCCCAGCCGAAGCTGGTACTCGATTTAGCGACCCCGAAGGGATGCAAGGCTGAGTTGACCTAGGCACAATGGGTGTGAACAGTTTGC
>Ga0126335_1003065_pt1 | contig 10269 bp, 6 predicted proteins | sample OlaspJWI45metaG_FD_108409 | JGI IMG/M metagenome (GOLD analysis project Ga0126335, IMG submission 108409) | Marine gutless worms symbiont microbial communities from Oahu, Hawaii - Olavius sp. 1 OAHU.JWI-45 metaG | ecosystem: Host-associated > Annelida > Digestive system > Unclassified | place... | reverse complement strand
CCCACCCTGGGAACTGAGTACCAGGGTTAATTCCTAATGTACTGTTTTTATTGTGTTGTGTATTTTCTGTTCCGGTATTGACTTTGTTAGCTTACAGTCATAATAATAATAATAATAATAATACCCGTGTGACAGACGGACGGACAGTTATTTTGTTCACAGTGCGAGTAGTCTACCACCAAACAGTGCCTTGTCGAAGCAGAAACTTGGTTTCATGTAACGTTTATAGTTATTTTGACAATTGTGTGCCTTTCTGAATACATGTGAGATGCAATGGACGCAATTAGCCTATAAAGACTATATAGCCAGCGGCACCGGCATCAGTCTAAGCTTCTTCCTTTTCAGCAGTCTAACAGCTTTGATTAATTTTAACGACTCTTTTCGCTCTCTTGCAGTCCCTTTCTACCTGGCTTATATAAGCTGACAGGCTTATGGAGAATCGTAATCCGAGCGGAGGAAATTCCTAAGGTCCATGTCACACGTACATGCAAAAATGCAAGACAAAAGTTGCATGGCTTTGTTGCCACGATATCAGAGAAAAAATAACGATGCAGTCTGCATAGTGCCATTCAGATTTTTCATTAGCATAATCACCATAAATTATGTTAAGCAGCTGTTAACGAATCAGTCAAGAGCCATCGTCAGTCACTTGCAGCACCTCATACTGGAGTGGAGTGTGAATCCCAGTTCTTTTGCGACAATCAAACTTCGTGAATTTTCATGGCATTTTTCGTGACCAGCTACGTTCAAGATGTCAACAAAAAAACATACAGTTTACTATAGAGCAATATTTAATGTGCATAAGGTAAAGATGAAACGTTCAATTAATCAGAAAGCAGTCAGGTGTCAGTGTTTGCAAAAATTTTGCAATTCTAATATAAGTTAAATGTTTAAATGGTGCTCCACATACTGAACTGCCCGGCTGTATTTTTTCCGTGACCTCGATCCATAGTTAATTTTCACCATTTTCTATCACTGCGCTTTTCCATGACCTTACATGACCCGTAGCAACTGTTTCGTCGCCTTCTAAAACTAAAATTAAAACCAGAGTAAGATATTGCAACAGTCAACTGTTTCGGCAACAATTTCGATGTGGATAGTGTGACATGGGCTTTAGGTTGCTGAGGATTCGGTATGGCCACCCACATAGACTACATATGCTTTCAGCAGCACTCTGAACACAAAGCTCTTACACACTCTATGCGCCTACAAACTGTCTTCTTACGCAGCACAATAACATAGGGCGTGACGTTGAGGGGGAACGGAAACACACGCCCCCAATAATATTATTGGGGGCAAACCCCAATAACTGGCCGACAGGTGACCGGTTCTCGTTAACATTAACATGAGACGCTGGCATTTCGAGGATAATTTCACACTGGCAAGCCAAAAATGTACTTTTCGTGCAAAAATGTTCTGGGGAAGAGGGTTGTCCCCTCCCCAGACCTTTTTTTACCGCCCCCGATTACTCACTCTGCGACTTCGTCCCCTCAAATATTTCGACCAGCTTTACGCCTCTGCACAATAGTATTCGCAGCTAATGTCTATGTGACACTGTGGCGCAGTCAATATGGCGGCAGACTTTCGAAACATATATAGGTCTCAGGTTTGACTCCCGGCCGGGTACCGCTACGTAATAACATTGGGCAAGAATTCACACCGATGTGTCTCTGTCAACAAGCATTGTAATGTAATAATGTTTACAGTTGCCTAAATAACTATGGCCACTCACAGACCACTAGAGTGTCACAAGTTACAAACCAACGAAAAACAGTTACAGGATGAAATCAGAAAACGAAACGCTAAACAAAAAGTCTTCAGTAGGCGGCAAAACGTAGAGAGGGATGCAGAAGATACGATGTCGTCGGCAAACTGTTCCAGACCTTCCGGCGGCAACCGGAAACGCGCCGTTTCCGACTGCGTGTAAGCGAACAGAGGGCACCGCCAGGCGGTCGGTGACAGCAGAGTATAATTTCGTACTGGGGTACTGGCCTATAAAGGGTTGGGAGTAAACAGACATTGCCACACAATGCATTAGCCCCGTATCCGCGGTCTTACACTCACAGTGTAGGCTGGTACGCCACGCCCACCCGGCCCACGCTGCAGCGCCCCCCCCCCATGAGCTGGTATATATAAGAGTCTCAGCGAAACGCCACTTGCATGCTGTAGCGTAAATCGACGACCGCGAGGAGTGCGTAACAACGTCGGGTTTCGCAAACCCATCAAAGCCCATAAAACATAACGAATTTAGCTACTTACGTAATAACTGTTTAATTCTTTTACTCCAGGCATTTTAGGCCGCATCGATTACATAAGATACGCACTACTGCGATCCCGTAGCGTGGGCGTCTGTCAGTCAGTCTGCCTGCATTTGTCACGCAGACAGGCAGTGCAAAAACTGCTGAACGCATTGAGGTCCTGCTTGGATTGGGGTCGGGACTCCTGGTAATCCCAGAAACAGTGCTTATTAGATAGGAGTACCCATCCGCCACGAAGAGGGAAGGGTCCGGTGTGGCCTTCGACCCGTTACTTTGGCCACTTAGTTAATTTATTCAGTTCGTTTAATTCACTCAGTTTTTGCTATTTTCTTTAAGCAAATTCTAATTTTATACAGCTCTGACAAATTACGCCCTTGTTTCAGTCAGTGCCACATTCCATTACGCTAGCAGCTCGCGGTCCTTGTCAAAAAGCTGTCGCAGATAAGTTGTTTTTGCATGTTTTCGACCATACCCATAGGAACAGTCACAGCTGCAGAACTAGTTCGCAACAGGTCTGCGACTTATTGCTGGCGTAATGGAATCTGGCACTTGCCGTTGAAATTATGCATGACAACAGTTAATAATTCTACTGTCTAGTTTGATGCGACTACGTGGCAGCCAAGTTAGCCAATGCGATCGCGAGAAACGGCTCGAAATTGCATCGACGAAACGGACGGCATTGTTTACAACCGGAAGTGGGAAATGTCCAGCCTCACGCGGAAAATTCCCGTCGTCATATAGTTGTACCCGTAAAACCGCAAATTTGCAGCTACTTGATGTAACTGTGGCGATTAAAAGTGCGGTAGTAATGCAAACGAGGCATAATACTAGCGAAAATCGGCGTCGGCAAGCGTGCGAGGAACCGGAACGGGCAGAAACGGCAGTTTCCCAGTCCGCGGCACCGTTTTCCGACCCCCTAGCGGCAGAGCTCGTCCGCCTGTGGTCTACGGGCGGTGCCTGATCGCGGCGAACTAGACATATGTTGTCTGGTGGGAGTCGCCTTGAAGTAGAGGCTGAAGCTGTACATGGGAAATAGCAGATAGAAGTGTTGACGGCGGAACTGTCATGTGACCAGCAGCGATCGACACCGCCGCACACGTCTCCGTCACCTAGCAACAGTACATTGAATAAAGAAAACACTCACCTCACCACCACGGCAAATCACACACCTAATGGGATCCGTACAGTGTTAGTCTACCTGCCACCGGCAGCGGTAACCGACTTTTCCGCCCTTACCCCAGCCGAAGCTGGTACTCGATTTAGCGCCCCCGAAGGGATGCAAGGCTGAGTTGACCTGGGTGGTGGTTACATCCTAAGATAGTTTACCCGCCAGAGACGGTCACCTAGCTCAGAAAAACCGGCAATGTCATGACCGTGATTCGAACCCACGACCGCGAGTCGCAAGTCCGACATCCTATCTACTACACTATGTAAGTAAGACGTAGGCTGTGTGATTATAGGCCAACTCAGCCTTCCATCCCGTCGGGGTCGGTAAATGAGGACCAGCTTCGGCTGTGAAGGAAAATACGGGTATGGTTTATTCCAAACCGCTGCCAAACATTGATAGCACCGATAACTTCGTGTCACTCAACCGTGATCCATTGAAATGAATAAATGAGGCTTTACGTCTTACTTAACACATAACAATACATTTCGAAAACTTCAGGCAATAGATTGCACTGGTCGTGACAACCGATAAGAAGCTCAGCTATCGCTGACAAACCGTCCGATGCCGGATTGACCGGATTTTGCGACTTTTACCTACCCCTCGCCCATCTGACGCTCTCGATGAGGTGGATCCACTCGAGCTATAAAGTTCATATTTGGTGTTGGAAAACTAGAATTGCTGGGCTACAATCTGGTGCAGGTCGTATGATGATTGACTCAGTCGTTTGGGCACAGTACATCAACGTGACAGACACACAGACAGCCACGTCGCCCTAGCAAACGCCGCGCCAACGCAGTATGCGTCGGACGGCAACAACGACACTTATCAAAATCAAACATGCACCAACAACGCAAGAAACACAAGTAACTGTCCTACAGAAAAACACACAAACAAAACAGCATGATTGCTAACATCACCCCGATTTAGTCGTTTTAGGACATCCGGCCAGGGAACAGTGCACTACTCTTACAGCCCCGGGAGCCTATTTACAAAGGCTTGAATTATTCAGTCCTACTCGACCTGACAAATTAAAACGTCGCAATTAGAAAGGTTTAGTGGACAAAATAGCGGGCATACGGCAACAACGCCAAGCAGCAGTGCAGCTTAAGCATATTTTAACTTGTTTGCGTTAACTGGGTTTTGTAGGTGAAACCGTTTACGTATAAGTGAACACACCTGAATTTCCTGCAAAGGCAGGTATGGTTCATTCCATTCGTGGATAAACACGTGTGTGGGTGATTCCTTGACAACGCGTGCCATACCTGAGCGCTTCTTTAGCGAGGTTCCTTCACGAAGAGGCGCTATATCAAGTGTACTTTACCTTCACCTTCCTGTACAAACAAAATAGTTTATAAACCTGTTTACGACGCCCGATTGTCTTTTGGGCCAAACAATGCAAGCCTATGTATCCCAGAACCCCCTTCGAGACAAGCTAGTTTAGGTGCAAGCCAATAGGATACCGACGTGACGAGAGAAAGAGAGATTCCCCGGCATACTGATGATCGCCGTGCGGTGACATATACGGACACCTGTTTTCTACGAGTTCGGCATAGTAACGACACGGCCGGACTAGACCTCCGGCGTTGTCGTAGTACGGGATCGTGATCGCGCACAACCAGTCGCGATAAGCCGCCTACAAATAGCCAACAAACGCAATAACAGTATCAGAGAGAATTCAGCGACTGAAGTGTTATATTGGTTCAAGCGGCGCTAAGCAGACCTTAATCAGTCTTTCTGTAACAATATGTGTAATGTACACGGTGAGCCATTAAAATATCCCAAAACGTTTAGGGTGTGGCGGAAATTATTACACGCACTTTGTAGCAAACTTCATGAGATTTCCAGCAGTAAAAGAATTCCGAAGCTCGGTTAATATTTGGTAAAATTACAGTCAAAATAAAAGTGGCACGATTTTATGACTCACGGTATGTGCATATATACGCATTTGCACCGACAAATTGGCTACTATGGTATCTTCCCGATCCCAAATACCATGGTACAACTACGGTCATACCATGGTATTTTGGGATTCAGAAAGTCTGCACCGCATGACATGACGTGATTGAGGTCACTTATCGGCTTGTTATTTATTGGCTTGAGCTGTAGACAGGTGTTATGCTAATATTTCATTCATTTCATTTCATTTTAATTCAGGTAGCTAGACCAATAAAGCACAAACAATCAAACACACACAAAACACTAAAACTACAGCTACAACTACAAACGAACTAAAATGTTTAAAGTCATAAAGGTGATAAAAGAACAAAAGCAAACACACTATAAATCATAAACATACACTCGGGACAGAATATATAAGATGTCACACTGTGGCGAAAGATCACACAATATTCTAACCAAATAGTTAGTAGGCCTACTGGAGGACCAGCAGTTACTGACTATGTAGTATGTACCTAGAATTACACAGAACAGTATTCAATCAATCTTTATTTAGAGCAGGCAACATGGCCCATAAGACAAACACAGGAAACATCCATATGGCTTAGCATGGCATACATGCACGCAACATGGACACCATTGAGTTGCTGCAAGACAACCATCGTGTACGGAAAGTACACTTGGCATTGTGACATACAGTGTCAGAGCTTGGAGGACCAGTTTCAAATAAAATGTTAGTAACACTGTCGTACTTCTTGTACCCCAAAAATATCTACCAAGCACAATTTCTCCCACCAACATCAAGGAAAATAGAGGTGTTTTAAAAATACTGTGTGCATTCATGCAGTAATGGACTTTGTTGTGCATTTATCTAGTCTAGTACAAAGTACCGGTATCTAATCGATTTTCATCCGAATTGCCTTGTTTACCTAGCACTATAATCGTCGTCTCACGACCGGTGTGCATAATATGAGGACGACACAGACAAACAAACAGACAGACAGACAGTAATAATATCAGAAAGTAGACAGGAAGTGCACCGGACGCCTGGCGCCATCTGGCGTGGAATATTTGTTCATTATAGTTATTGTTATTATAATTATTATTAATAATAGAGTCAGTGTAGGAAGATGCTAGCGCTAGAGGACTGAGCAATGGACATAGCTCCTCTAAAGAAACCCAATTTACCCCAGGCAGGACCCCGCAAGCTGTAAAATATTCCTGCTTTTTTGGCCGGATGGTGAGGCCGGAGGTAGCATCTAAACAATTCTCAGCTTTCACTTGGTTTAGTTTATGATTTAGCTGTTTCACAGGTGTTGACGGTTTTTTATCGCTGGTTTATTTCGGGGTCGCAGATGTTTCCCTTTTTTTGGCTCAAACGGTCAAAAGTCAACGTTATTGAATAACATTCGCGATTAACTTATACCAAAAAACAATTTATAAACTTCAAAAAAATCGCCGTAATTCGTCAGATGGCGCCACGTGACTCACTCTTCGAGGCGGGAACATGTGAGCCCCTACAGCCGATATTTATTTTACCTAAGTTTAGTAATTCCTACAGAGGTCATAATACAGTCCAGAAGGAGGTTTTGCCGCTTATTCTATGAATGCGGTAGGTTGTTCGGTACACGCGACTCCATTTACTGACTTAATAATTCCCTTTTCCCTTCCTTTCCGTCTCCGTTCCCCGCCAATAAGCATACGGATCCGTTTATTAAAGTCCGCAGTGCACCCATGCACTCGGGTAATATGAAGTCGACTGCCGGGACCATATCCTGGCTCAGAATTAATTCATATGCAGTGGGCGGCAGCGTCTGTTTGATGGTTGCCACCTGCGGCGTGGTTATACATTCGGTCGCATCTGTTTCTGTTTGTTGGTTTGTCTGTATGTAGGTCACATATTGGGTTTTATTGTGTGCCCTACATTACTAGGAGACTCCACTCCCAAACGAAGCCTTCATCCATTCAGCCGTGTGTGACAGACAAACCGATAGACTAACAGACGCACACGCTATATGGGAACATTGATCACAATAGCCGCATCATGCAGCCTTGCCACCGATGATCCCGTAGCGTGCTGTGTCAGTGTGTCTGTCTGTCTGTCTTGTAACTGTGCGGTCAAAAACGCCTAAACGGATCGAAGTCCTCTTTGAGTGAAGATTCCTGGGGACGCAAGGCACATTGTATTAAGTAGGGGATCCTGATCCACTACGGCAATGTCAGTGGGGGGGATTTGCCCAATGTTGTAAATTGTAGGAACGTTACTCCTCGGATCAATGCATCCTCGTTTTTTGACACGCGTTTTGAAGCCAAGTTTCCCTATATACAATGACCTTCACCCGCTACCACTACTCCAGTAGTACAGCTGAAAAACAATAAGCTCTCGCTGACAAACCGCCAGACGCTTGTACACACCGATGTTAAGATCTCCTTCACAATAAACGCTACGAAGCACAGCTTTCCATGCTGTGGTGTCAACAGCTGCCCTCTGGTGAATGACTGCGATTTATTGGCCGAATTTTCCGACTTTTACCTACCCGTCTCCCATTTCACGTCTTCAGTGAGAGGCATTCTCTCCAGCTATCGGGTTCATATTTGGAGTGGAAAAACTAGAATATCTGGACTACAATCTGGTGAATGTTGCATGATGATCGACTTAGTCGTTTGGGCACAATACATCAACGTGACAGACACACAGACAGACAGCCGCGTCGCCATAGCAAATGCCACGCCAACGCACTGCGTCGGGCGGCAAAAAACTTCTGGCGAAAAAAATGCCCAGTGATCGATTTCATCTGACAACAGAGTAATCTCAGTTGCAAACCGCGGCCGAATTACACCGCGGGTGTCGCTCAATAGTGTTAGTGTGACAAATAGAGGACAGGCAGGCAAAACCCGTGGGAGCGCCAGGGGAGGGAGGGGGTTCACAGAAAGTGTCGGCAAACAGCAGGTGCGTTAACTAAACCTCGAATTGCATTAATTAACTGCGGCGAGTCGGCAAGTCAAGGATTACCAACCGAATGTCCCAGTCCGACAAGTCTTAGGCAGCTCTTTCTGAGCTAGCAACACAAAACACAGTGAGTGAGTGAGCAGAGGTTTAACGTCCCACTCGACACTTTATAGGTCATTTCGGGGACGAGACAAAACACAAGAACGGTTACTGCTTCCGCTGGTAGTACGTCTCTCAAGATCAAAGGTCAAGGACATGTGTCACCTACTTCCAGTCATTCTATCTCTCAACGTGTGATGTGCATGTATTTTTGCCAAATTACATCAATTTCTGACCAGTAGTTTTCAAAAGTTTGCAGGGACAGACAGACACACAAACTGACAGACAGACACCACCGAAAACACTACCTGTTGTGCCATCACGGAGGTCCTTCTTCCCACTTTTTAGACAGTTCTCGTACCGTACCACTGCTCGCTCTATAGCCAGCCCCACAACTTCACAGCAGCTTAAGACAACGCGTCTTTTATCTTAACGCAAAGTTATGCTTACGATCGTCGCAAGACATCGTCTGCATGTGACTCCATTAAATCGTTAAATATTATGTCCTTTCTGTGGCCAGGACCAGGCATTACTAGGCCACATAAAGATGCCCGCTGAACTGTGGCGTCTGTCTGTCTGTTAACCAAGGTGCCTAACATCGCCACCGCTGGACATAGAGACTCGTAATTTTGCATGTGGAGACATATCGACCACCCCTGATCACAAACCTAAAACTAGGTTACCGTGACCTACTTAAGCCAAGCGGTCCGTGACCATGGGCGGCTTGGCTGTTAATTTGGCGAAGGCCGCATCGAGTCCGTGGCGGAAATCGGGACTCCCGTGTAATACGGTGTTCCGTGGGTCTCCTGGACGTCAATCTGTTCAAACTGTGTTTGCACAGCGAAGCCGCATGACAGACACACCGACAAACTGACAGACACCCGGGGTCATCGGTCGCAATAGTCCGTATCATGCATTCGATGCGGCAAATAAATTGACCCAACCTAGCGCAAAAAATATTTCGTTTAACTCCTTGCATTTTTTAGTTTTCCAGTTTTTTGTGTGTTTTTTTCACAGTCAGTTGTAGTCGGTTGCAAGTGGCGCCGAGATCTATAGCAAAGTGACGGTTTTCAGTGTGTAACATTAGATGCTATTGACAACGACAAACTATCTGCGTAATGGACCGTCATCGGCGTCTTGAGAATGTTTTATATCCCCGACGAGCAGTCTTCCGGCATACGCACATGGCACTTGTCAAATGCTGGCATACACTGCACTACACTACAGTATCGGTTTGTCAAGCCCGTTGGCACAAGTCCGCCGCGAGGCCTCATATCTCAATAAGACGTGCAAGTAAGCAAGTGATTATTCGTCGTAGATCCACTTTTACTAAGCCATTCATCTACTTCCGGTGACTTGTCTTAATTCACCAGGATAGGAGTTCCACGTCGAACCGACCACGAAGCCATGGTTTTACCATGGTACGACCATGGTAAACCCTGGTTCAACCATGGTTCGACTATCATGCTTCAACCATAGTACAACCATGCTAGGCCTACACGCATGGCTGTCCATGGTAATCGTAGGCCTACTATGTTGGGTATTATCATGAAACCCTTATACTGGTGAAATAGAGAAAGGTAAGGTAAGGTAAGGTAAAGTGTGGATTTGTATAGCGCTATTATCACAAGGTCTCTAATGCGCTGAGCACGCTAGTTTCTGGAGAATAGCCAGGTTTTCAGGCCCTGTCTAAAGGACTCATAGTCCTGTCGTGCGCGGAGGTCATCCGGCAGGGAGTTCCAGACATGGGGCCGTGCACAGCGAAAGCTCGGCGTCCAACAGTGGATAGCCGATGTCGTGGAACCACTATCAGTTGCTGTGTGGCTGACCTGAGACGCTGCCTGCCGACAACATCGGTGACCGGTGTGCAACAGTCGACGAGGTACTGCGGAGCCTTG
>Ga0126335_1003064_pt1 | contig 10269 bp, 7 predicted proteins | sample OlaspJWI45metaG_FD_108409 | JGI IMG/M metagenome (GOLD analysis project Ga0126335, IMG submission 108409) | Marine gutless worms symbiont microbial communities from Oahu, Hawaii - Olavius sp. 1 OAHU.JWI-45 metaG | ecosystem: Host-associated > Annelida > Digestive system > Unclassified | place... | reverse complement strand
GTGCACCACTTATTAATCATAACCATCAACACTAACAACTGTTGACAAGTGGCCTTTTTCATGCATGTGAGTGCAGTATGAAGTAGTTTGAAATATTTAAAGAAAACGCTTAGTAGGCCTATATTTCACGCGCAAAAAACACGTTTATTAACAAACTCTAGTTGCGTTGTGTTGTTGGCAAGTAATAGCAAAAGACAAAGAGTCAGTAAGCTTATCTATCGGTCCTTTCAATGGCAACCGTTCTCATGAGCGTTTGCCAGCTGGATCGGTTGCTCGTCTGTGGAAACAGCTACTTACTCTTTACAAAGTAGAAAAGAAACTGGTTTAATAACAGCGTTCTATTTCACCGGTATATATATATATACAGTTGTATATATATTACAATAGTAGTTACGCCGTCGTAAGCAATAGCCTATTATCAGCATATTACCAGCAAATGACTGTTAATATACACGATGTCGTGTGCGATTGTTCTACACTATACACTGAACATGGAACAAAACACGGATGGCATAAATATAGTTGTTACTAACCTGTACTGGCATGATAAAAAACCTTAAATAACCGGTTTGTCAAAAAAGATAAATAACCTTCGATAAGTGTGACGTCATTAACTTACAGAATATACAGGGTGGCCCAAAAAACCACGTTTCCATGCTTGGTGTTACATTGAAATCTCAACCAAATTTTATAATTTTTTGGCAGACTTACACCTGAATAGATTCCCAACAAAATAATGCATATACTGTCCATAGCACCTATTGTGCGTTTCTACACTACCTTGTAGAAATAATATTGTCCGTTTTCTGTGCTGTCTCGAGATGAAATTTGCTCATGAATTTTGCGAAATTGTACTGATCAGTTTACAAGCAATGTTCAATATGTCCCACTCTAAGCCAAAATTTATAAAATTTGGTTGAGACTTCACAAAACTATATCAATTTAACATCTAGCAAATGGAAATGTGCAGTTTTTGGGCCACCCTGTATAATAATAAACCAAATTAAACTGCACAAAATGGGGCAGTAAGTAACTCTAAAATAGTGTGACTGGCTTAAGTACGGATTTCTGGTGCTCTGGGCGTTTCATGTTTTAACATGGAACGCTCAATTGATAACTTAGTTAATTTTGAAAAAGTAATTTCTGCAAAAAATAAATAACCTTCTCGGTATAAATAACCTTAGATAACCCGTTTTTATAACGTTAGTAACAACTATTGGCATAGGCTAAATAAATAACACTGATAAGTATGCTCATGTGCGCAAACAGGCCTACACTCGATGCTCTTCGAATACATTACCTAAGACAATTCTTTGTGAGCATGTTTGTTCGCAATTGCTTATAGTCTAAACCAGCAACTTTTTAAGAAACCTAGCTGCGATCAGACTACAGTCTAACAACAATTTCGTGTTCGACGGTAATTCGATCTAACGGCACAGAGCCACGTCAGAAGCGTGCAGCAATCAGCCGACGACAGTATTGTCGCATCGCTAACTAAAATACTGTGTTCCCATTGGTCCAACTTCAGTCACGTGGCGTTAGATATAATCGGCTATCTCACTCTCCGAGGCACGATCGTTGGACATAATATGTCAAACGTCACCGGTAGATATATTTTGTGTCCAATGGTAAAAACGTAACGTAATTTTTTCACGTTTAGTGCTGAGACGACGTGGGTGGATATGGTGTAAAATCGTTTGCTCGTTGTTTTTCATTTTTTGAAAGCATACGAACAAAGTTGTCGATAAAATTATTATTTATTTTCACTAAAAAAGACCAAAATGGGAAAATATTACGCTAGTTCATCGCTAACATACTGTGTTTACGTTTAGACCTATGACGTAACGTCTTACGCAAGGTCGTGTTTGTAATATTTATTCATATTTTTCATGATAAAAGTTACTTTTTAATCGAATTTTTGAATACAAGAAGTATACTACGAACAATCGGTAACGAACTATATTGGCGGTTCTGTGTTAGATGGCTAACGTAACAGGTTTGCCGAAAAAAATACTATTTTTGTATTTTAGTTAGTAATACGACAAAACAGATGAGCATGATGGTGACGTGAGACATGCTAATATGTATGTCCCTCAGTTGAAATGTCAAAACTCGGGTTCCGCACTCGTGTGACATTTCAACTTCGGAACATATATATTGGCATGTCTCACTGGCCATCATGCTTTATTTCCATGAGAAAGTTGACATCCAGAGCTGACGTGCTGTCGCAGATGTTGATGGAGTAGGTTCACCTGGCGACGCAGCTCCTCAACCGTCCTCTCAAGTTCGACTCTCGTCTGACTGAGTGTCTTTACGCGCTCCTGTAGAATGCTGATCTGCTCCACTTTTCGATGTCGACATTTCTGTGCCGCCAGACGATTTCGTTCCCGTTTTCGTTCCAGTTTGCTGCTCGTGACCGGCGTCGCCGCGACGCACGGCACCGTCTGTGGTTCGTCCTTGGGACTGCAGACGCTGAGAGGGATGAACGCCGGCTGTTGGAAGAAGCGTACACCTCCCCCGCCGTTTGTCGTCGTTACTGGACCGCCGTGGATTTTCTGACGCGTTGATGATGACACGAATGATTCAGCGACTGGAAAGCGGTCTCGACGTCGGCTTAGCGGCTTGGAGTCTCCCTCTTCCTCGTCCTCTGCCTCCTTAGCCTCCACCACTAGCGGTACATTGGAGTAGACGACCTGAGTGGTACCGGTAGCCGACGTGGGCAGCAGGCGGCGTGCACTTCGTGGCTCAGAAGACAACCAACCGTCGACGTTTTGCTGTTCCAGTTCGCTTATTTGAGACGCATCAACTGTCAAGCAGCAGGACCTCGCCGCGTGAGCGTCAGACTCGTCGTACAATGTCATCGTTCGTTCCCAATCCATTGAGTTTCCAAGCAACTTTAGATACTAGCTGAAGAGTGCTTCGAAGTCGCGAAAAAGAACATGCACTTTCAGTCACCTGCGGATGACGTGGTCTGTGCACTGATGCAAAGTTAGTCGAGGATTAATGTCTGTAGACGTAGCCTACGCTAGCAGATACAGCGTCAAACTGCCGTGCTAACTGTTCTGTCACGCGTAAAACTTAACAAACGCGACCCGATGACTCAGTCGTGATGCCGAAATTTTCCCCGATCATTCAAGTAGTCTTTTCGAGTTTATCGTCGAATTACGCCAGTTGCTCCCGGATAATCGCGTGTAGAGGCAAGCGCACTCGACAGAATCGTGACAGCAGTGTGTGCGTCACCGTATAATCCCCACACGAGCCGCTCGTTTGCCCATTGCGCTACGCGTGGTTGTCTAGCGTTGTTGGTGCATGGTGATTTTGCACAACCCGGAAGTAATCGGCTCGCGCCGACTTCTATTGGTCAGCGAACGCCGGACGGAAACCAAACCCATGCGATGGCTAACAGATCGATCGGTATAACCTCGGTGAATTCCGATGAATGGGCGTCAGAAGAAATTCGCCGCTCGGTAAGGAGTGGGACAAATAATAGATTTTCCCCCGCTGCGATCAGTAGGCCTCCAGCCGCTACAGTCGTTTTATTGTGGTAATTTCCCTATTATTCACGCGGTTGTATACAGTCATTGGTTGTTGTGTGCGCAAGTAACAAGACACTAAAGGTTTTGTCATCATGTATGATCATAACTTTTGACTCTACTAGCCTATATTTTGCTTAGCCTATAGGCCTACGATAAACTGCCTGTTCAATAATTATTGAGCCAGCCAAATGGCCTAAACGCAGGCTTAAGGCATTTCCTATAACCACAGCAGCAGCAATATCTGAATTTACAACTTTTTGCAGCCGGCGCAACTTCATTCATTCTCCGGTTGTCAAAGAGTAGCCTAAGACTATATCATAGGCCTAATTCGATACAGGAAACACAGGTTTTGAGGTTTGCCACTGGAAAATACAAATAATTTACCTAAACGTTTTACCAAAAGTTTTGTTCGAAAAAAAATAAAAAAAAATCATTATGACGATTCGAAACCTGCGACGCTGACCTGACTATAGAAGCCTGCTTGCGGAATTTGATGGCGATAATTATGCCAACAGCCTACTTAATCCCCCATTAAGTAATAGCAATAGGCCTAATTGACTGGGCTACAGATAGGCTAACTAATGCGGCGTCTACACACGCGGGATACATGGGCGTGGATACACGCGTAAACGTACTTCAGTTAGGCCTAAATCCAAGTTGCTTTCATTCTTTCAGTGTTTATGGGACAAAGTTATATTTATCCCGTTGGCAGCAGCTCTGGCCCTTCGTCCGCTTGTATAGGCTCAATTCGTTTTCAGAAAGGCAGACTATTCATATAGCACACACACCAAGAATCCAAGACTGCTTTCAATTGAATAAATCAACATCGGAGTCAGCGAGAAGAACAGATGGTCAAAGTAAACGAAAGACCAGTGGGTATAATAATATTTATTGATAATTTCGTATTTTATTTTACCATACATGCACGAAAAAAACTCATTTCGCTGCAGTTTGCACCGTTTCATAACATAGTCCATATAGGCCTATCGCTATAGCTTCTGTGCTGCAATTTTTTTTTAAAAGACAATTAGCCTAGATGTCTACAGGTCCTAATGGCTGCATGACCGTAGAAGAAATTCTTCAAGCATGAGCAGCCATTCCTGGAAATATCCGGTAACTATAACGTTGCCTGGCATGTTTAAACTATTAAGCTGCGTCGACTGCAGGAGGTGCAGGCTGTGATTGCTACCGGTGTTCCTGTCTGTGAGTATGACAGTCTGTCACGCGGCATTGGTGTGCAAAACGGCTGAACAGATCGAGGTCCTGTTTGGGGTGAAGACTTGGGGCCCAAGGGACATTGTGTCAGACAGGGTACACGATCTACCACATCGAGGGAAAGGGGAAAGCGCATTCGATGCTTCACTTTGGTCTCTTGTTGCTAGCCTAATTCATTTGCTGAAGCAATCTATGGATATGAGAATAATTGGACAAACATTTTGAAAATTGTAAGTGTGGTGATCAATTAATGGCACAGTTGTGCCTGTCTGCTAACTGCCGGTCGGAATGGCATAGAATTAAAAGTATAACATTTGACAGCGAGCTACATGTATATCAACTAGTCAACAAGTGCCAGAAGACTGCTGCTAAGCTGACGTTGAGTACTAACACGAGTAGTAGGAACTTCTGTCGACTGTACCAGTCCTGCAACACAAACAACAACGTAGGACTGTAACCGTCAGTATACGAGAGGCCAAAGTAATTTGACAAAGGCTGCATCGAATGCGTTTCTTCTTTCCCTCACCGTGGGGGCTCGGGCCCCCGTCTAACACTGTCTTCTTTGGGCTCCAAAGTCTTCACTCGCAATAGGACCTCGATCGCGTGCGGTCGATCCGTTTAGCCGTTTTGCACACCAAAACCTATAGTGACCACGTGACCGACAGACTGGCAGACAGGAACATCGATGCAGCCTAATCATACTGTATCGTCTACATTTACAGGCCAACTAGATGCTACTATTTGACCGTTTGCGTCAGTGCACAGTCATAGTTAGTGTCATTCAATAATCGGCGTATAATACTTCGGCTTGTCGTAGATATTTCATTAACAGTAATAAGTACGCCTTGGTAGTCTGAGACGAAAATACCCGACATTTATTAGCTGAACTTTGATAACTTTCGCTGCGGTCGTCTACACGTAACAGCTGCACGCGGAGTAAACATATACAAACACACATCCACTGTAGCTAGGCCTACAGTAAGGCAGTCGGAACAAACTACAAACAATTCTTTCACTCCTTGGCGCTATCAAAGCCTCGAGTCTTTCTAATTATTACAGGAGCACTGCAGAGCCGGGCAATAGGCCTATAGCCTACGCCCATCTGCCTGTGACCTTGACCTTTGCCCTTTTGATCCAAATAGTAATACCAAGTGTGGGCTATATGCCTGAGCTTGGTCACTTTTAGTGCAAATCAAACCATTGTCCACCGGAAACTAAAAGTGAGGAACGGACATAAGGCATGATTATACATTCGACTATACAGCGTCATAACATTCTACGCTCCGTCCTACGACGGGCGTATAAACAGGGCCTGTAAGTAAATTATTATTTATCGTAAACACTTTTTACTAAGCTATTCATCTACTCCTGGTGGCTTGTCTAAATTACCAGTACAGGAGTTGCACGACAGAACCGACCGTGGTAGTCAAACCAGCGTTTGCCATTGTTTATACATGCTTGTACCATGGTACGACTACCATGGTTCAACTCTGGGACAACCATGCTTCATTTACTGTGCTACAATACAACTGTGGTAACGCGCGTGGTTATAGGCCTACCATGTTACAATTAACCTTGCACTACGGTAAATGTACCATGCATGGTTCGCTTACCATGGTACAATCATGGTTGCACCATGGTAGTCGTACCATGATGGTTATTGTCGTGAAACTATTATACTGGTGAAATGGAGAGACATGTAGAATTTTAGAAAACACGGATAACATAGATTAAGTCACTTAACACGCCGTCTAGTTACGGTGACAATTGTTGAACGTTATACCGACCCGTATCAACGCGACGCTGAGTATGACAGCTATACGTCCTCGCTGATTCTCCCGCATCTGACGCAACTCCTCGCGTCGCCAGTTGCTCAGCAGATGTGCCTCGTGTCGCGACAGCGCTGGTGGTCCGGCCAGGATGTCGGGCAAGCTGCCGCGGTTACGCGATGACGGAGCGGCTTCTCCGCCGCCGGCGTTACGAGTTGTCCGTGTTACTGGCTCCAGGGCGTAAAGACGCGGCAGAGCAGCGTCGTCCGCATAATCGGAAGAGTCTGCAGCAAGCGGTAACAGATATCAATCGAATTCGTGGCCTTAGCATGCAGCTGTGCATACCGCAAGAATCGTTAACGGCGTTAAACGCAACTGAAACGTGTCGCAGGACATTGACCGCAGGACCAGTAAATGTTCGAGTTGTCCAGTAGGTTTACAACTTAATGCATAATACAGTTCACGCGTTTCGCTTGCAGTACAGCCATTCAAAACTGAAATAGTACGAAACGTAGCATAGGCCTATAATTTTGGGGATTGGTTTTTTAGGGGGGGGGCGACATCCCCGTCGCTATGCGAATGTTGGTCAATGTGCATCTGAGTTGTGTTAAGCGACGTTAAAACCCCCGAACCAGCGAAAGTAAATATTTTTGTTATACTTTATCAAAATTCACGTGACATGAGTTTGTTTGAGAATACCTTCATTGTATATCGCTGGAGCGTTTGTTCTTGGCATCTGATCGGCTGACTGTTGATTTCGTCTGGCGCTGACGTCATTTGTGACGCGTTTCCGGACGCCGTCTATGATTACGTAAGTGTCCGTCTTGGTCGTACTAATGTCCGTCTTGCCCCCGAGCGCTACACCCACACGCCCAGTTGTCAAATGATATTGACGCAGTAGCCTACATGTACATTAATAGATTCGTTCAATAGTAAAACTGATAGCACGCACTCTCAGTCTCGATCTCAGTGAAATAGAAAAAATACTCTCAAGGTCAAAAGTCAAGGTCAAAGATCACCAACTTCGCCCCATTTTTAGCGTTCACCACGGGGCATATTTCTACCAAGTTACATCAATTTCTGATCAGTAGTTTTCGAGATTTTATGCGGACAGACAGACAGACAGACGCCGCCAAAAACAATAATTGTTGGCAGCATGGCTGGAGCGCAAGTACAGCAATACCGGTGTATTATTTTCTAACGAATTAACGCCAATTTTAACGAATAAGCGATTCTGTATAGTCTGCTGTGTAAAGAGACCTTTGTTGTGAGATGTGGCGTTAGGGAAGCATTTTTCCGGAATGGGGCATGTATATACCTGTATGTCGCGAGTTTGACAGAGTCTTTGACGAAGGGCCAACGTTGCTGACATCCGGGTATGTGACGATGGTCGGCAGCGTGAGTCGACGCGAAGGCTGCTGCGTAGCGGAAGTAGTTATCGATGACGTCATCGAAGTCGGCTGATGTCGCGTCCAGCCGACGGGAGCTGTAGAGTCGGACTTCAGTGAACCGAGTTGGTCCGTGTCTTCGCCGTCCATGTACTCGGAGATTGCCCCCGCGTCTTGGCGGACGATCCGCCGCCGCCGGGAAGGGTCGCCGCGGACAGGGTCGACATGGGCGGCTGACGGTCCGACGTCGCCGCTGGCGTGGTTGTGGTCGCGACGGTCGGTGATTGGTTGACGATCTGGAAGACTGTCGTGAAGTCGTAGTGTCATCGTCGCCGCGACGTCGTCGTTGTTGTCGGCGTCGTTGTGGCGCTGGTGATGATGTAGAGGAAACGTGGACGAGTTATCACTTATCAGCTGCTGCTGGTGGTGGTCGTAATGTGATGATGAAATCTGCTCTGGACGCACATGATTCGCTGTCCGAGTTTGTTCGACGTCTGGCAGCAAAAAAATGCATATAAGTAAAGTTGTGAAAACCGACCATCGTGTTACAACTCATAGTTATGTGCTATGTTTAAAACGAATACAGATTTCTTCGAAACAATTTTGAAGCATTCTACATAGCATAAACATTCATATTTTTTGTATTATATGAATGTATATCTGACGAACTGCTTAAATAGATTAGTCTTTAAAATGAAAGAATGCAGATATCACACCGAAAACGTCACGCTGGCGCACATTATCTGCATAACGTTGACAAGTTATGCGCATAAAAGCGTGGTTGTGCAGGTAAAACTGCGAAATCCATTGACAACGCGTGCTATACTTCAGTGCTTCTGTCGTGTTTCTCACAAAGAGACGCCATATCAATAATTGTCCGCAAGTTGCATTTACCTTTAAGTATGTCCTCATCATAATGCATTACTCTGCCCACCTCTAGTTTGGCTGTCCACTATCACGTTAGCATTCCTATCAGTCTGCTGGTCGACGCCGACGACAGGGTTCCCGGCCTCCTTCCAAGTGACGCTGTTCGCCGTCAGTTTTCTGGGCCGCACTGAGGACTCTTCGACGAGGTTCTCCGTGGACGGCCTGGTGGAAGAGCCGCGCCGCGACCAGCGTGGTGGCGCTAAGTTCGACGTGGCGGCCGCGAAGACCGCAGCGACGGTACTGGGGCGGCGTGAGTCGAGGCCCTTGCCGAACGCTCGGGCAATGATGGACAGAGATCGCGACTGTCGACGACCAGGTTCCGTGTCGGTGGCGGAGACAGCGGCAGGGGCCGAGGCGGCACTGGTGTCGACGCTCGACTGTCCTTCCCCGTCACTCACCGTCGCGTCTACCGCCGTACACAGTAGGCTACATAAAGTAATTTCAACAAATGGCCAAAGTAATTTGGCGAATCAAATTCATAGCAGAAAATCGGGACCCCAGTCTAACACAATGTACCCTGGACCCCAGCAGTCTCCACCCCAAACAGGATCTCGATCCGTGCAGCGGCTTTTGCAATTCGCAGTTGCATTAAAGACTAACAGACACACCACGCTACAGGAACATCGACCGCAATAGTCCTTATCCATGCAACATAAAAAGCAAAAAGTCTCTAATACGTTTCGTATGCCATCTGTACAAGACAGTCACTCAGTAAACTGGATGCTGGTGTAGTCTACTGTATGTTTTATCTACACGCTACTGGCTATACAGTGTGAGGTAGGCCCTACGGAACAAACTATTAAACCCTTTCAAGTTAAGCATAGTTTGTCTGCAGAGAAGGCTCCAATGTGTAAAGATTAACGATAGACAAAACCTTCTGTCAAGTAGGCCTACATGCAGGGTTTGATCAGTGAACAGACTGATAATATTAATTCATATTAGTATGTAAAAGTAAAGTGAGAAGTAATTCATATAGCACAGAACCTCTAACGATCGGTTACTATCGGGATTCCTTGCGGTTTTCTGTTTGTGCTCTACTGCTGTTCAGGCCCAGACCAGATTTTCACAATAAAATCGCATGACGATGATGGCTTACGTACCGACGTGCAGTTCAACATGTTCGAATTCGGCAGCTTTCTGGCGAGCGAACGCTGCATCTTCGTGAGCTTTCACCGCCACTGCCTTGGTTTGCTTAGCTTTCGCTCGTGCTGCTTCCATTCTACGTTAACAAAGGCCAATCTCCATTAATTACGATAACTGCAGACTAGGTCAACAGGCGATTTTGCGATCGAAAGGCGTTTGTGTGTCGCTATATAAATAAATATTCGTTTATTAAGACATCCGACAAACCGCAGATGAATACAACGGCAACCACAGGTATTAGCGATGCTGGAGCGGCGCCAGTTGGCCACCAACTGCAACGTCTGCCGATAG
>Ga0126335_1003063_pt1 | contig 10269 bp, 5 predicted proteins | sample OlaspJWI45metaG_FD_108409 | JGI IMG/M metagenome (GOLD analysis project Ga0126335, IMG submission 108409) | Marine gutless worms symbiont microbial communities from Oahu, Hawaii - Olavius sp. 1 OAHU.JWI-45 metaG | ecosystem: Host-associated > Annelida > Digestive system > Unclassified | place... | reverse complement strand
GTCAACCCAACTTATGGACAACTCTGTTATAAAGTAAATGCTCATTTTGTTTAAAAGCTATGTCTACTGCATAGATTAATGACTACTTCCGGTAACACTCAAGTACTCGATAATATACTCGATAGCGTACTGGAGTAATGAAAAGTTTGATTCGCACAGCCCTAGTATAGTACCTATATACAGTTCGGTACGTGAAACAAGACATTGCCCCGAAGTGCTCTGCTCGCTGTAATGTTGTTGCTCGTGAAACTCTCACTCTGTACCGCATAACGTTGTTTGCCAGTCGGTCGACTCGTTTTGAGACACATTTGCAGTTCTCGACAGACAGCCAGGATTACAATCCAGTTATGTCATCTCTGCAGCGTGCGTCCACGTTCATGACAAGCAAACGAAAGCTGATTCTCTGCTCGTGAAGTACGCCTCTGCCAGACATACTAATGCCTGGTTCACACATATGCGATTTTTGAAGCAATCTTGCCGCGATGCGCAAATCGCCTGTGGTCGCTCAGTCGTCTGATCACATTCTCTAGACGCGGCAGATCGCGTACTATCGCGAGTCAAATTCTGTTGCTTCTGGGTTTTTGGGACGCATCAACAAATTGGAGGCGACATTTTTACGAGTCACCTGGCCGCAGATCGAGTATGTCGTGTCGTTACCCCCCGGCTGTGGTCTCATGTCTCCCGTATTTAACTGTAGTACATCGCGTGGTCCCCATGTGTCGCATTTTATCGTCGCAGAAATGTTGCGCTACTACACGGCTCGCATGAAAGGTGTCCGACCGTGGCAAAAGCGATGGCAAGCCGAGACAGGTGATATGCAACTGCGTCGTCTGTATCGTCTGTGCCCGTGCGGACATCCCCTGATTGTCGCCGCATATTCGCCTGTATTTATCGCAAAATTAGAGGCGATTGAATAGTAACAATTTGCACCGAACATCGCCGCGACGTCGTGTATGTGTGGAGTAGGCATAAACGACTGACCGATTTGTTTTAGTTGGCAAAGCACCGAGGATGTACAAAGCGACAGAATATCAAAACTGACCGCCTACAAGAAGTGAGTGAATAGAAGCTTAACGTCTCACTCGACATAATGTATTATAGGTCGAGAAATAGAATACACGACGGAGGCCTAATGACAGATTAAAAAGAAACATGCACAAAATTTAAGCTTTCTAACACTAAACCAAACAGTAATGCACAACACACAGACAAACGACGAAAATCATATCGGTATAGTCTATTCAGACAAAATGCCGCTGTCCAGGCAACGCACGAAGAATACACAGTGAGGTGGTCTAACAGCTGTTTGTTTGAATTTCACTCACGAAGTATTAGACGAAGAATAATTACTGAGTGATGAGCAGTTTTACAAGATCAAGTAGACTCAGGCCGCTGTGATGTTTTCGTGACATTTCCGAGTCATACTCAGCAGCACGCTGACATTTTTGGCAACATGCTACTGGCTAATATCAACTCCTATGATTTTTGCTTCTTTAGATGTGTGAATGTCGCCGTTAACCTTTTGTGTGTTGTATAACCTGCAGTTTTTTTTTACATTTGCGTTGGTTTAGCTTTCTGTTAAAATGCCAAAATTTTTATTCACAGTTTATTCTTATACGCTGAGGTGTCCGAAAATTTGTAGGCTTTTGTTGTTTTTTGCCCTCTTGAGAATGACAGTGGATGACACCAAACACCTTAGTCTTAATCAAACGAAGCCACATTTAACACTGAAGTAAATTCGTGGCCTAAGCTAACTGAGCAACTGTATAGCAAAGCATTTTTGCTCGCCAAGCCTGTAAGGCGTTGCTCGAAGTCGAAGCGTTTGCAGTAATTGGCCAAGAATTAAACGAGAGCAGCGGCGGCATGTTATGAACGAATAAGCGTGTAATTTGTCAGTCCAGCCAGTGAGCTGGGCACACATATTTGACATCATCGATCATTTCGTACTCGTAATGTCAGCTATATATCGCCGCTGCGTGCTTTCATTGACCTCCTTCGTATGGCAGTCTTACAGCGACGGCGCTCAAATCATGAGGCATGCTAGCGCAGCGGAAGTGGAGGTGCCGTGAAGGTGGGATGCGGTAACCGCACATTCACCCCTCCCTGACTGTCGTCTCCTAGACATTCCCATAGAACAAACGCCCCCGGAACTGACAGGCTGGAGTCAGGGTTGCGGTTAGGGTCAGGGTCACGCCACAACGGACTCGTGCGTAGTCTCAACATGTTCTCGTAACGCAACGCAACACGTTGTGACAACTATCTGTGCGTTGCGCGCTGCGTTGCACGCTGCACTCGCATTGAATTTAAGATGGCCACCGTTCTGGTATACAAAGCATTGAACGGCTTGTTACCACAGTACCCGATGGGCGACTGCCAACTCATCACAACTACTGACCGCCGACGACTTCGATCGTCCAATGTTGGTACGTGCGATGTTCCTAGGACCCGCACAAGTCTAGGTGATCTATTTTTCACTGCTGCTGATCAACGTCTGTGGAACAATCTACCAGTTCATCTGAGTGATTCTGAACTAGCACTTCTCGAGTTTTGTCGGTTAGGCCTACTGAAAACGCATTTGTATTGCTGAAGATCGCGGGGCCTAATTACTGGTTGCTTTTTTATATAGATTTTTAGTGCGCTTTACAAATGTGTGTACTTACTTACTCGCTCACACTCGCTTGTAGATGGAAACGGTTGCCATTGAAATGTCCAGTTGATAGCCGTTCTCTCTTTTCCTATCGCTCGCCACGTAAGGTGACGCGCAGCTTGGCGTGTGTAAAAATGACGTTCATTCGTGGTAGGGGCAGATGTAAATAGCGGCAAAGAGAGGTAGGAGACAGTCGATGCAGTGCCCATTTACGAAACAACCTCATCACGACAGCGCTCAGGTATGACACGCGTTGTCAAGGGATCACACAGTCTACCTGCCACCCATGGTTTATCCACGAATGGAATTAACCATGTCTGTCTCTGCCCTTCCAACAGAAGCTAGTCATCTTTTACCGACCGCGGAGAGATCGAAGGCTGAGTTGGCCTAGGCTGCAGAGGGCGTTTGTATTCGGGGGAAATGTCTGGGGTCGATTGGGAAAAGAATTCCGAGATTCTTAGCCGCCCTGTCATAAGTGCGACGACATCGCGAGCGACGAATCAATAGGCACAGCGCACGAGTGAACGACACGAATGAACGAACGAATGAATGAATGAATAGTCGAATGAAAGGAGGTTCTTTTAGTTGGGTTATTAACAGCTCAAAGAGCGCAGTGCACCGCTGATGGCTTTGCTACCAAAATGTCAAGCAATCTGTAATCAGCCAAATGGTTACTCACCATAGAACATACATATTCAAAAGAGTGGTACGTCAGTATGGCAGGGTATTAATTAAGTGTCCGCCCGTCAGCCCTTTACTTACATTTACATCCAGCCTCGGGCGCCACCTAAAACGATATAGCTTCCGTCCTAGACGCAGGCCTACTGTATGCACGCACCACAAACAATCACCGTCCGAACGCTGACAGAATGAGTCAAAACTAGTCACCAGTCCGCCGCGTGCTTCAACTTCAAGCCTGCCAGTACAGAACGTAAATAAATACCATGTCTCACGTGACAGGACTGCAGTCCAATCACGCAGCCCGATAACACCGCGGTACTCACGTGACTGCCGGGCTTCTAACTGCTATATGCTATTTGATTAGAAAGTGCTGTGATTTACGACAACATTAACACGTTATCGGAAAACGTCTTGGTGGCGATTGCGAGAGTGTTTGAACGGTTGAACTAATGAGTCTGTAATACTCGAAATTTGCTAATGAAGACAAACGTAGACACTCGATGCAGCAACATAAAGTACGACCAAAGCTGCAGTAATAGTCAAAAGTTTATGTGCATATTATACGTAAAGGTAAGAGTCTAATATTAGTCGTGTGTCTGCCTGTTTGTCTGCATGTGTGTATGTTCGCTTATAACTCGAGAATGGGTTGCACGATTGTGACGAAATTTTCAGAGTAGCTCCATATCACCTCAGAGATAGTTTTAAGTGCAAAAAGTTAAGGGGATCTTAAGTAGGGGGGGTCATAATTAATAATTTTTTAGGGCCCGTATACGCTTCGCAGCAACGCGTGCAGCCTAGCTGTTTTCGGCAACGTGTTTATTGGAGCGCGACAACAATGTGTAGCACAGGCTGTTGGATAACATTTTATACTATCATTGAAAGCCCGATCGGCCAGCAACCATGCTATAGTAGGCGTACATGTACAGCGTATCTGCTGATTACATGATTAGAGAAGGCGGCAACTGATAACAGAAGAACGACAGCATGCTTCATCAAACTGAAATGTCAGCCACTCTCTATACTATCATTCTGTCAAGGTCAGCGGTAATGGCTCTACGCAATAGATCATGTGATGTGCTGTCAGCTTAATGCTATATAGTAAACTTACCAGACTTGTTCAAAGTACTGCAGATCAATACTTGAGTAAAAGTGATAATGAAAAAAGTTACGCAAATAATTGAAGTAAAAAGTAACTTTCGCGAAAAAACCTTTTTCACTTACTACGCACATTTTACAATTACTTGCCAGTAATACAGTACAATGCTCTAAACCGTCTATTCGGTACATAAACTACAAAACTGAGTATTGGTGAAAATGGAAGATAATGACGCTAGACACTATAGGCCTACATCTCGAGGGAGGAAAACAATTTGCACAAACGACGGGAGGGATGGTGCAAGTCGACATACTATCCATCACGATATCAAATCTCAAGACTGTACCATGGCATTTCTTCTTCGAAAAAGTTAATTGAAACGATCGACACATTTTAAAAAAGTAATGAAATACAAGTAGGCCAACTAGTAAATGGTGAAAAAGTTACTTCGTTACAAGTAAAAAGTAGGCCTACTGTTGCGTTGGAGTACTTCGTTACTTTAAAAAGTAGCTTAACGCTACTCAAGTATTGCAACGCGTTACTTTTAGTCCGTTACTGGATAAGTCTGTATTTTACTCCTTTTCGATAGGTCTACTTGAAAAATTTGATTATATAAAAATTGAGATTAAAAATCATCAGCCTAAATTGTGACCGCGAACGACTTTGAACACTTAACTGTCTTTTAGTTTCCTTATTTAATTCATTAAAAGTACAGCAGCAGGAATTATGTTTAGCATGGTGTCTTTATTTATTTTATTTTATTTAAAACATTTGCTGCAAAGTGAACACAATAACGTAGCTATGCCAAGTAAACAAAAAGTCGAATCAAATCAAATGAAATCAATTTATTCGTCACACACACAATATAGCCTACAAAAGCAAAAACGTACACAATGTATAGTAAATGTGGTGCGACGGGTAGTATGGGCTACCCGGTAACTAAAAAAAATAGAACAAAAGAAGATGATAACGACGACGATGAAAGACAATAAGAAACTCATAAAACACTTTTTCGTTGTAAATAATATAGGCCTAGGGAGAGCCTATGCTGTAGAGTAGGGGCGCCACGCAAAAATTTTTGGGTAGGCCAAATCTGCGGCCCACGGGCCACGACCGACGTCCTACAAGCGATCTATGGCCTATAAACTACAATTTTTTTTATAAGTTATAACAATTAACTAATTCTTCCTTTAGTTTAAAGTTGCCTAGTTAGCTCAGTTGTTAAGTCACTGGGCTGTGCCTGCTAGCCCAGCCGGCTAGCCACTTGCGCGGCCCAGGTTCAGTCGTGGGTCCGGGCAAGTGGTTTGACTCGGTTTGGCTGGCTTTGACGGGCATGCTATGAGATTAAATTCTCAAGCAGCTATGGAGGATTTGTCTGTGTCTGAACGGTTCCGTGCGGTAGATTAAGCTTGACTCATGTAGTCGGCTGTTAAGCGCACGTTAATATAGCCAGACTTTCCTTTCCTTTTACTGGGCCTATGACGCAAAATATGACGTAATCGATTACGTCATTTTCGACACAAGACAATAAGTAAGTAAGAAATCTCAAGAAATTAGTAGTGACGATTATGTAAACTTGATGGTTATGACTTACTGATGCCGGCAAAAATTCGATCGGCTGGTAACTGACTCCACAAGAGGCCGGTATTGCTGCGTATTTTGCTTTTTAACTAATTTTACTGAGCTAGAACTAACCAACATACATGCCAATTATTGGTGGGGCCAAATGCATTGTGGCCCATCCAACCAAAATGTTGGCCCACGCTGCAGCGCCCCCATGTTGTAAACTATTTTCTAAGCTATTGCTAACGAAGTAGCCTAGTTTTACGTAGCTGAAAAATACGACTAAAAATTACCGGTAACGACTTGTTCATTCAGCGAATCAATAAATCAATTGCAACTATGAGACAGTTTCTCATTTTTCTTGTCACTGACATAATGATTTTCTTAATGTAACATGATAAACCCAGTTAACTCATCTCTATCAGAATATGTTTTCGAAGATGTTGATCCATTTTTGGTGCTTTATCTTTAACGTGGTGGGATCTGTGGATCGAATCTCTTTAGCCTCGCCGGTTAGACATGTGCCAGATGAGGCATTGTAGGCTATTCTCAAGTGTGCGCGATGTCTCTCCGTGAATGTGTGGACCTGTACGACTGTCGCGTTTTCCTAACACTGCAGCGAGATTGGCCACAGATTTGCACCGACCAATCATGTTCGATCGCAGTTTCTTGTCCTGTAATTTTTCGGACACAGCCAGAGAAATATAATATGATGTAAACTTTCAGGGCACAGGCAGCTTGCGGTAGAGTTTTGCCGAAATATTTAGCTTTAAAAAAATGATTTTATTACACGGAAAATACAGCGTGGAATGCTGACATAAGACGTATGACACTTGTCACGGCACCAGCACTTGTTATATCTGCTACAAGACTTGAAACCACTCTGTGACAAACACCTGTCAACATAGCGAAGTCACGAGAATACACGATGTCTCTCAAAGTGCCTCCGCGCGCAATGTTTCGTCATTACACTGCGCGTGTAAACGCGGGGTCCTGAACGCGATGTCCTGTTTGTTTGTGTGTTTGGCATACGATAACTGTCGAAAGCCTTGATCTGTTTAATTTTGTATGGAGCCAAATCTTCAAAAAAAACTACTGGTCAGGTTTAAGCTCTTCAGATTAAAGTTAATGCAATGGCAGCAAAATGCAAAGAACAATAATTTGAGCACTCGCAGAGTTACACTTGCGTCTAGTTATTTCCGTAGTCGCTAAGATCTGAAAGTTACACTTTGGTGGGATATCTACCAAGTTTGCTGAATGTTTTTAGTCGTAGTTTTGAAGTGACACCCACAGATACCGGCAATCAAATTTTTGCATCCCACAGATTATGTTGACTGCTATGCGCGCTGCTGAGAGGCGTCACCTCGCGAACGCACCAGCAGTCCTTTCTTATCGTACGTGTTCGTGATTATATGATTTATTAATCTTGGATTGCGCTGCGCATGTAATTATAAATCATGTGCAACAATATATTCTACTCATACGTATTCACCGTTCGTGTCGTAAGCGTTTTTTATCATACGTGATGCTGAACTGCTGTCGTGCGCGACAAATACTCCAGACAAACGAAGCCGATGATGACAGACCGACAGACAGAGAGAGACAGGTGCGTGGACACTTGACGCACGCAATAACGCCAGTCGATAGGCACTCAGTTGGCTACTTCACGTTGTCTGTCGCCGAGTAGGCCTATAAAACATGATAAAAACATGAACTTGTAATCTTCACAGTTCACAGCTCAGCCATTAAATTGTGCGAGTAATCAGCTGATCTAAATGGCGCGTAAGACGTGGGTGGGGCATCTCCAGGTATCTAAGTTGCGCTACTTTTGACAGGGGGTACCTCTGTTTGACGCATTTGTCCGCATCTCGTGTGTATTTTTTTATCCCTTTTGTATATCACGTGTTTACATTTAGTATTCAGCTGTTTTGCCTGTGGCTGACAACATGCATAAACTCTTGTTTTTTCTCTTGTTGCACGCTCACAACCCCAAATTTGGAATGAAGAAATTTGAGATATCACTCTGTCGCTTTGTGCGAAGCATATTTTGACATTTTGAGCTGTTTAGGCGTGGACCACCAGTGTGACAGACAGACTGGTGGTGGTAATATAAGAACAGCAGTAGCACGGTGAATACAATGTTGACGTCGTAGTTCAAAGCGGAAATATGGCGTTCTAAGCTGCGTATAATGTGTGAAACTGTGAGACGAGTAAATTGTCGCTTCGTGTGTGATCCATCAACCGCAATGTACATGATAGCTGGGCCATGTGCTAATTCACGCTCCATTCTAGGACACGCAGCCATGAACAAACCCCCTCCTTCGCACATTTTCCCCATACCATAACTGTAAAGTTAGGGTTAGAATCAGTTATGTTAGTCCTTGGCCTTATAAAGCCGTGACTGCAAAATGTATACTGAATACATTTCACTTTTGGGTTGTCTTGTGTGGTAGTTGTTTGACTGATTGACTGACACAAAAATAGGATGTTTCATGAAATCTGATAAATATATTGTTAGCCTAATGCTTTGCTGAAGACATTGAATTGGCTCGGTTTTTGTATGGCCTGCCCTTGAAAAATCTGGCCTGGCCTTGGCCTTATGACTTGTGGCTTTGTTAACATCATTTACATCAAGAGTTAGAGTTAATGTTAGATGCAACGACGAACTTAGTCGTGAAGGGGGCCGATGTCCGGGGTACTTGTCTTAAAGGGAAATATCCGGGGGCAAATGATATGGTACACAATTTATACAGTGATGTATTGCATCGCATGCGAACGTTTAAAAGCTGCATAAATGCCATATGCATTGCATAACAAAACAACAAGTAATGTTTCACTGCTGTTCGCAAAATTTATTCAACGTTTGCATTAACCGCAAAACTTTAGTGAAACTTTAACATCTGGTCCGCATTATACATTTGTCATATGCAAGTTTTATAGGCCTACATTTGCTTTTAAAACTTGAGTAAAAAATGATAAAACATAGTTTCCAACCGTCCATAAGTTTACGGATAGTAGTTGTTTAGCTGATCTGTGTAATATGTAAGATATCATACTGGTTTAGAAGCATTGGTTGTCCCCTCACAGTTTGCATTTACTCTCTAATGTTAATGATAACTTTGTGTGTTTTGCAAGCTCTGCTATGTGTACAAAACTAGCCGAAAGTGTTTTTGTGAGAGACCGTTTGGTGGAGTCGGTGTAATTGTGCATAAATCACTTGCAAAAGGTACTTCTCTGATTACTAATAGTGAAAGACTCACAATTGTAAGAATTGAGGATCTGTATGTTGTCAATGTTTATTTACCTGATACATCTACCGCTGGTCGAGCTGAAATTGTATTGGATATTTGTTGTCACATTGAGTCATATGTGAACTTCCATAACAACAGGTATGTTATTATTGGTGGTGACTTTAATTTAAAATTTATAAACGGTACCTCTTGTTGCCAGGATCTAAATAGTTTCATAATGGATAATGACTTGTGTGTTTGTGATAGTAAGTTTAGTAATGGCCCTGGCTATACACACTGGAGACTCGTAACTGTTCCTCGTGGATTGATCATTTTGTAACCTCAAGAAATCTGTTTGACAAGGTAGATGATGCAAAAATAATAGAAATTGGTTCTAACCTGTCTGATCATTATCCATTGTGGATACATATTACTGATACCTCTGGGTTATGTAAGAACAACTGCACAGATTTTAAGGGCACTGGTCCTAAAGTTACTCGTCTAAGATGGGATAAGGCTGACATTTCATCATACTGTAAGCTCACTAGGATATTCTTTAATGATATTAGATTAAACACGGATGTGGATATTGACTATGATAAAATTATCGCTGCATTACATAATGCATCCAGGTTTTGTGTTCCTAGGTGTTAAACGTCCTTTTTTTAAACACTAGTGGGATGATGACCTGAGTGACCTAAAAATGAAGTCTATTGAAGCAAACCGTCTGTGGATTGAATGTGGTCGACCACGTTCTGGTTATATCCTGCAAGAAAAGTGTCAGTCTAAGGCGGTGTATAAAAGGGCACTTCGAAACAAGCAGAGAGAGCATGACATTGGGGTCTCCAATGACTTGCATGAATGTTTGTTAAATAAGAACATAGACAGTTTTTGGAGAAAGTGGAGATGTAAATTTTGTGCTAAAACTGTTTTTCCAGTATGTGTTGATGGTGTGTCTGACTGCCCATCGATTGCACAGATATTTGCTAGTAACTTCGCAGATGTTTGTAAACCTAACTCTGTAAGTCGATTTGATTGTTTAAAACACGAAT
>Ga0126335_1003062_pt1 | contig 10270 bp, 10 predicted proteins | sample OlaspJWI45metaG_FD_108409 | JGI IMG/M metagenome (GOLD analysis project Ga0126335, IMG submission 108409) | Marine gutless worms symbiont microbial communities from Oahu, Hawaii - Olavius sp. 1 OAHU.JWI-45 metaG | ecosystem: Host-associated > Annelida > Digestive system > Unclassified | place... | reverse complement strand
CCCAACTGTTGTGGCTGCAGGACCTGGCTTCTCCTGCTGATGACATGGCTATTTGCACATTTGGCTGCCAACCTTCTCAGAGTGTAGCCCACACAGATGGGTCGGACGCCACCGTCTTTCTTTTATTATTATTATTATTATATTACTTGTACAGTGTACAGTATGACTGTATTTCCACTGAAGCTTGAAGCAAAACATGAGGCAAACACACCTCTGTCAGATAATTTTTATACACTACTAGCTGTTCTGCCCGCTCACCCACAAACGCAAGACAAGCACAGCAAGAGGCCAAGTAATTTTTCAAAGGCTGCATCAAATGCAATTGCTCCCGTTACCGTGGCAGGATCGGGACCCTGTCGAAAACAATGTTCCTCGGCCCCTAAGAGTCCTCACTCCAAACAGTATCTACATCATTTTACCCGTTTTTGCACATCAAAGCTGAGTGAAGCCGTATGATAGCAGTCAGACTGATGAGAACATCGGTATCAATAGTCTGCATCTCATGCATTATGCATTCGATGCAGCCTAAAAACCAACCTTAGCCAGCACAGAAAACTATGTCATGGCTTGGTACACCACTACACCTGTCATGACCTCCAGGCTCCTGCCAGGACACTGAGGTTAACATAACAAGAAAATGTTCAGAAAGTTATTTTATGGCCTTATAGCCTGCTATAATGATAAGCGTTCGGTGATTACGTTGTCAACAGCACGACCATTCATTTTGACAAAATTACTGTCCCATGAGCTTTCCTGTCAAATACTCATCCCATCAGGCAACATTCATTTTCATGTGGCTTTAGTGAAACATAATTCCTTTAGATATTTAAACACACAGGAAGAGAAACCCGGCGAAGCCTCAACAGAACTATTATATGCATGAGTGTTGCTGACAGATGAAGTCAGAATACAGTTCTCAAGAAACTGTATGCTTTTGGACTGTAGTTACAGTTAGTACTGTAGTACACAGTAGTAGTAGTAGTACTAGTACTAGTAGTACACAGTTAATGTGAAAGATTTCACAGCTTCAGAAATTAATGCTGATGCTAATCATGAGCACGATTACGATCCTGCAATGCACATGTACTTAATGAATATCACAGTTCACACTTCAGTGTCACTAATAATCTATGCTGGTGACTGGTGACGTTTAAAACACTGACAAAAAATCTATAACAAAGGTTGCCTGACAGAATGCCGGTACCTCAGTCTACGGAGTGCTTGCATGTTCTTAGCTTGTTCTTTGAACATAATGCAGAACTCGAATTGCAGTTGTAATTCACAGGAGGGTTAGGTCAGGTTTAGTTTTGGTTTAGGGTCAGAGTTAAGGTTACTTTGGTTAGGGTCATGTTTGTGGCTAGGTAGAGACTAGCATCAGTTTGGCAGGGTGTCAGTCAACTCGTACCCATGTCAACTCGTTAGGTTTAGGTTGGGGTTAGGGTTAGCGCATAGGGTTAGGGCCAGCAGCAGGGTAGCCTTGGGGACGAGTTGGCTGTACAGCACACTGATACTTCAATTTACCAGTGAAATGAAACCTTGTCACGACTGCCCCAAGCACAACAGTGCTTCAGCATTTCACGACAACACAAGTACAGTAAATTCAACGATAGTTTAATAATAGTATGCAATTACAAAAGATCACGGAACTTCGACACATTCCACTGTTCTAAAAATAGGTCGCTGCAAGCCGGTTCAGTTGGCTTCGCACTACTTTCGGAAGTAGTTGCTCTGTGTATAGAAATTTAACTCAGTGAACGGGCCCTTACAACTGACTCTAAATGTAAACCCTACCAGCTGAAACCTTGTCACTACTGGCTCTGTTTAGTTTTGGGTTTAGGGTTAGGGTTAAGGTTACTTTGGTTAGGGCCATGTTTGTGTCAAGATGACCCTAATCAAATCTTTTGGACTAGTGACCTCTCAGACCATTGATCCTTGTCAACATACAGAGATGTGTGGACGCTGACATTTGGAAGTTCGAGTCTTTCTTCGTCTGTAGATTTTGCAGCCTCGGTTATGACTGATTATCACATCAGACCCATTCGTGCTGCATTGGGCCCTATCTGACCACCTCAGATGATATCGGACCATATTGGACCACATCGCAGACTTCATCTGATCTCATGTGAACGCTTTTGCATGCAGTCGGAGTATAGAGTGCTGTGTAATCTGTCATTTGTTATAGCATTTTATGTTACAAATTCTATATGTTCAAGACCTTGATATTACTGTGCTTTTATTTCTTCTAATGTGCATGTGTGGTCAGAGGTAAAGGAAAAATAAAACACTTTCATATTTAACCGCTACACTGACACAGCCTGCACAAAAGACTATCGGTTTTCTTCCCTTACCATAAGCCCCCTGTAAATTAGACTATGGATACGGAGAGCCCGTTTTTTCTTATCTACAGTATCCATGTTGAGGCATCAATGACATCAATGGTACATGTGACATCTTATGTGGTGCACATCCGGTCACTGGTTACACACTGACTGCATGCACACTCCGTCAGATGAGGTCAGATGTGGTTCAAAACAGTAACAATACAAATTAATGTCTACAGTACAAAAATGACAGTAGACATGTTTTGTGCTACATTTAAACTATCACTCATACTTCCAAAATTGCAACCAGCTTAGCATTTATTCTGTTTTTTTTCTGTACGTATAATTCACAACTTCAGTGAGGCTTATCTGTATCTGCAAGTGTCATCTGTCCATGGGTACTAAAATAGCCTGTGGACACATCAGTGGTGCATCTGCACATCTGTGACTCAGAACTCATAATATGCAGTGGTGCAGTAAGCCATGTTTATGTCACATTCTGAAAAAATTAACTATAAAGCAGTAAGGCTTACTGATGTGCATGATTATTAAACATGTTCTTTAGGTTGGTTAACACTTGTAAACTAATTACTTGGTACACTTCCTTAGGATTGAAGTGACTTAGCCAGATCAGTCCATGACTAAGCCACATCAGTACCAGGTAGCTAAAACAGGAGAAGGATTGAAACAGATATATCAAAACAAAAGTGGTGATAACATCCTTAATAAGTGTGCATGGAACAAAATTTCTAAAATGCTTATGTAAGCCTGTTAAATTATTTGAAAGTCCGAAAATGTTTGCTTAGTTTGATAACAGTGACAGCAAAGAACACTGCAGTTAAGTAACTGTGATGACAGCAGTAAGGGAAAGTTGTGAAAAATGCTCGGTAACAATGATGTTCAGATTGGTCTTTGATGGTCCGATCAGTCTTAAGGACCGAAGTGACTTAACCACTTCAGTTCTTGGTCCACTTCAGTCCTGGTCACTTTGGACTTTGAAAAAAACGCGGTGAATGTAATTCATTTTTACCTTGACATTTTGGCCTCTATCAGCAGCTTTCGTCAGAAGAAGTTTAAAAAGTCATATGGTTGTGTATGAAGTAATTAGTTTGTAAGTACTGGACTGTTCAGAAAAAAACTTATAACACAGTTTGGCGTTTGATGTCTGTTGACAGTGTTAATGACTATGTAATGCACCTATGTCCTGTCATAGTAATAGGTGCACTATAAATCTTACGATGATAATGATAATGAAGCACAAAATGAAACAGTGTTGTGAATACTGACATTGACTTGGATAACAAAAGCACCTAGCTGACATTTGTACTATGTTGCTGGCCTATAATATTTTCTGTGATTATTTGTGTTTTAGGTTATATGAGCATCTGTTTTTCCCCAAACAATAGTGCTAAGTTACCTGCTCTGAGGAGTTATTTGAACTATGGCGTAAGTGTTACTGAATGTTATTTTTACTCATCGATCCATTGTTTGCAAGCTTACAAAGTGTTGCATGGTGTCTATGTGCTTATGGTAATACATTATAACACAAGAGCAGAGGAATACTGGATTATTTGACTGAACACTGAACAGTGGTTAGTATAATATGAAGAGACACTATTTAGAAATTACAACTAACATCAAACTGTATGAGTCGTACAGATGAGTAGAAGCTTTGCAGTTTGGGTGTATTCTGGTGTTTCCACTTGCCTGCAGAATACTAGTATAGCTTTTTCTCTTCCATATTATGAATATTATCTAAAACGTAAAATCGAAAATGTTGATAATTTTTTTCAGAAAATAATTAGTAATAACTTAGTAAGCATTGCCGTATAAGGTGATGTAAATTTTGGTTGCTACACCAGCTAAATTTCACAAAGACGATATTTTCTGTGGCTGCAGACAGCAAGGTTATTACGGCAGTACATACGACCGATACGTGTCCTCACATGGTGAAATGTCGACAATATCGAAGATGAAAGAGACTTACTGGACCACAAAGCAGGCTGTTATGACCAAACTTGGCAAGAAACAGGACGCATATATTGTTGCTTCTGATGCTGAGCTTGATGCCAAGTTGGAGGTATATTTATGTTAATTGACAAAAGTCAGTCTGACATGGTCTTAGTCGCTTGGATGCAGTGCATTAGGGCGGCTGTTGCTGTGGCGACGTGTCTGAGTGTCTGTTACGTTGATGTATTGTGCCAAGTGACTGAGTCGATCATCATGGCACCTTCATGTGATTGTAGCCCAGCCGTTCTAGTTTTCCCGTACCAAATATGAACTTGATAACTCAAGGGGATCCCCCTCATTGAGGGCGTCAAATGGGAGAGGGGTAGGTAAAAAGCATAATCCTGATGCCTTTTTATAGAGGCCTGGCTGTGCGGTGATGTTGACCAAGCACGATGTGGAAACGTGACGTTATCATCTGTTAGTAGCACATGACGTTACTGTGTGCCAGTTATCGCTAGTGCATATTGCCACATTTCTGAGGGTAAATTTTGGATATTATGGATGCAGGTTACGGAGATGCATTTTGCCGCCCGATGCATAAACTGAAGCATTCGGGCAGCATGTCGTCCACAGCTGAGCTTTTCATATGTAACTAGCATACATAATGCTGAACGAATCATGCTTAATCTGAATTTTTTGTACACTACATGTTTGTATTGTACAGGAGCTTCTGGCTTGATACTAACTGTCTAGGCTACTCATAAGTGTCATGCTTTGATTGGTTTTCCTTACTATTGTGTTTTGTAGCTGTTTCGATCTATAGAACAGTCGTGTCTGGAGTTGTTACGAGTGATAGAAAGATACCAAGATCGATTATGTGGTATGCAGATGTGTGTACTGTAATGTTGCTCTGCTGTTTTTATAATAGATCAGTGTTGTTGAGATAACACAGCAGTTGTTGTAGTACAATTATTGACTAAATATTTGCCACAGTCACTAGTTTGCACAAATGGATATGACTGTCTTGTATTATTCAGTATTTGTTACTGATGTAATCCATTATCATGAAGTCAGTTTTAACATAAAATGTAAAACTACTTAAACAAGAAGAAGAAGTAGCAGTAGCTGCAGCAGCAGTAGCAGCAGTGTATTTTACAGTATGAGTACACTCAGTACAGTCTACGTGTATTCGTTCTTCTGAGGGCAGGGCACACAGTATAATATTTCAGGTACTATGGTAACTAACGATCTTTTTCATCGCAGAACATTTTTCCAGACACGGGGTACAATCACAGCATCTCTTTCGTGATTGTTAGAGCCAGTCAGTTTCATTTCCCATTTTACCATGTCACTCCATCTAATCAGTCATCTTTCACGACGATGGATGCCATTTGGTTCAGTCATCATCACTTTTGTACGTAGTGGACTTCCAGGCATATGATGACAGTGTCCCAACCGTCATAGTGGTAAAGATGCTGATGTTGTAATGCTCTCTATGCTGGTAGTGTTGTCGAGAGAAGAAAATGCCATCGGCCGACTGCTCAAGACAGGGAGTGAAGTGGACAAGACACGAGCTGGCAAGATGATGGCTGCTGTTGCCAAGGCACAGAACTACTCATCACAACAGCTGTGAGATTCTGTTGACTTCTCGTGATGCACATCTGTTGTGTGGTGGGATGGTGTAAAAGACAGCTAAATTTAGTTTTATTCTGTGGAGATTTGTATAAGTGTGTAGTTTTTTCCAAATGTTGTTTAGGTTTTTTGTTGAGTTATTTGGGGGTTATATTGTGCTGTGTATTATTGTGAGTTTTGCTGTCAGTACTAGTGCATTTTATTGCATGGAAAAACTCACTCGAAATGACCTGTTATATGCTGTATTGTGCATAAAATTCTACTTACTTACTTGCTTTACCATGTCATGAACTGCTAACAAGTGTGGCCAATTAGCCATGCACATTTGACATGCTGAATTGTGCCGACACTGACTGAGATTCCTGGAAGCGTTACAAGGTTGAACATTACCACCTGCAATAATTGTTATTTTTAATGTCGTATATTGTCCGTGAACTTGTGTAATTGATATTTACATTTGTATTATTTGAAGTGGGAGGTAAACAAACATGGGAACATTTTGACATGTGGAGCACCGTTCTTTGTCGTCAAATATAGGAGGTGCTACAAATATTTTAAAATGGATCAGTTGTTTTGGGCTCACTGTGTATAGAATGTTTATTTATAAGTTGTTTGCTTCTCTTTTTTTGTTTTTTTTTTGGTTTTTTGTTGTTAGAATTTTTTTGTTTGTAGTTGACTAAGCTGCCTACTTAGTCCCCCAGAAAATTGTGATCTTGTGGCGCGCATTTTGACGATCTCACAATTTTTGCCACGGCGTGCAAGTTTTGCGCAACTTCTGTTGCAACCTGTGCTCTACTTTCCGCACAGTCAGCTGTTTGTTTAACTAACTAGAATTTGACAGTGTGAAATATTTAACAAAATAACTCGTAGATTAGCTGAATAATCTGGTTTATGACTAAACGTTGCTACACAGACATCAGTTTCACTGGATTTGTTTATTTTCACACAGAGTCACTACCAGAATTTGCCTGCAACTTTTGCGCAATTTTTTAGTGCAAATTTTTTCCTAAGTTTTGGTCAATTATTGCATTTTTTGCACAATTTTTGCATTTATTTCAGTTGCAATTTTCTCAGGGGACTAATGTCAGTGTGTAAACATAGGTCAGTGATGTGTTATGTCACCTGTGACACTCGACAGCATCTGTGTGTCTGTGCAGACTGCAGCTGCGAGCTCCCCTCGTGCGACTGTACCAAGAAGTTGAAGTGTTTCGGCGCCGTGCCATTTCAGACACTGCAGTGACCGTCGAGCGCATGGAGGCAGCACGTACTGAGTACCGTGGAGCACTTATGTGGATGAAAGATGTCTCAGAAGTACTCGATCCAGACACTTCTAAACAACTGCAGAAGTTCCGCATGGTATTGTATGACTCGTCTTCTGATGTAATATTGATTTTGTGTAAATGTAATGTTAATGAAGTCTTAAGATACGAACAATTATTTGCACAAAAATGTAAGATTTGTAGAAGTTTTTTTCTGAGTCTTCTTCTTCTTCGGATGATCTGCTTTCAGCAGGTTTGTGACATTTCATTTCTGTTTGTGGCCCTCCTTGCCTGAGCCATAGAGGCTGTTATGACAGCACTTATTTCAAATTTTTCAACATTTAGCAAAGTGCTAATTGAAACTACAGTTTGTTAGACGTGAAACCAATGCATTGCATAGTGCATCTGTTGACCCACAAGCTGTCTCGTGTAGCTGTACCATATTATACTACCAGGTTGCTACTTGGTTAAATGTAAGATGATGAGGGAAAGTACCAGTGCCCTGGCATACCAAGGTCACAGGTAACACTTACTGCAGCAGTGGGTGCTTAGTGTATGGGACTGCATTTGCCTTTACTGTGGCTGGAATTGGAACACACACTGGCACCCAGTGTCATATCATTATACCAGTGTACTATACGGTTTATTTATCTGTAACATTGGCATTGTTGATTGCAGTAAGTTGATACAGTATTATTGGCACCGGATGTACACAGGTGCAAGGTCAAGTGAAGAAAACAAAGGGCAAGTTTGACAGACTTAAGTTGGACACGATGCAGAAGATTGATTTACTGGCCGCAAGCCGCAGCAATATGTTCAGTCAAGTGCTTGTCAAGTATCAGTCGTCTATGCTCAACTTCTGGGAGAAAATGTCATACCGAATGACAGCTGTTGCTGACAGCTTCAAGGGTTATCAGTATTATGAGTTCAACATGCTCAAGGTTGCTTTCACATTTATATTAGTTTATTAGTACATTAGTTTGTAAGGTAACTTTAGGTAAAGCTATACACTTTTCGATATAAGGGAAGCCGACTGCAGAAGCACTCAGCTATGGCACGCATTGTCAGAATTATGTCACAAGACCCCAACCCCAACCCCCTATGGCATACTTATGCATGGTTTTTGTTGGAGCCTTCACCCTGTATGTGCACACAACATTTTAAGTCTCTTGCTGCAGCCATTTCTGAGAAATGAGGGAAGTCCCAGAATTCAAAATTATGTCCCCTTCCTCTCCTGTGAAAGGATCAGCACCCCTGTCTGACACAGTGTTCCATGGTCCCCCAGGAGTGTTCACCCCAAACAGCATCTGGGTCTATTCAGCCATTTTTGCACAGTGAAGCCAAGTTGAGCCTCGTGACAGACAGACACGTCAAACATCAGTAACAATAGTCTGCATCTCATGCATTTGATGCAGCCTAAAAAGGAAGGTTATATGAACTGCTCGGACATGTTTCACTGTATATGATATTGGTCAGCATACTCTGTCTTTGTTACTAATGTAGCTTACTTTCTGTCTAGCTTTTATGTTAAAAGACTCTATAGTTTGTTTTCTGGCTTGTTTTGGCTGATTAGAGGAGTTATGTAAGTAAGTAATTAAGTGAGCTCTGATGGATCATTTGTCAGTGTTTGAGAACATTGAATTGCAGGCACGGTAGGTCTTTTGAGTTCAGTAGGATTACTGGAACATACCAGTTTTGAGTTTTCATTCTAATGTAGCCTCAGTTCAAGAGTTTTAGCAGTTGTCAGTTGTGTCAGTAAATGATGCTGCTGATGCTGGTGCAGGAGTTGGGTGCTCCGAGTAAGAAGCTTGCGGAGGAGACTGGTGCAGCTGACAAGCCTGACAATGCACTCGATGAGTCTCTGGACGGCATCAAGTGAGACATGAACATTTGGTTCATTCTGTTGCCGAGTTTGTGTTGTTCTGCTTGATGTTGTTTTCTTATCATTTTGACTTTTGCTGTTTTGTAAATTGTATTTTATGTTTTGTTACTCATGTGATGTATTCCTACCCAGTGTTAATGAAATAATAAGATATTTTGTGTTTATATAAACATGTGTATTTTTGTTGATTACGTTCTGTTGAATTATGTTTTTTTTTACAATTTGATTTATTTATGTTATCGTTTTCACTTTTGTCAACCAAAATTGCTAGTGTGAGGCTTGCAGTGAACCGGGTCAAACTGTTAATTTATAACTTGCTAAAATTTAGTGAGAAGTCGAGTGAAATAGAACCAAATGGTAATAAACTGTGATTTCATATTTACAGAGGGCTGTTGAGAATTGTGCATCGGCTGTTTTGTGACTCTGAAACTGAGTTATTGTTCTGTTTTACTAATGTGTCATGTTGTATTTGTGTTACTAGTTGTTGCATACACAGTTGTGCATGAAATGTTGTTCATTATTTTTGTTTGCTGATACTTCCATCCAGGCCTACAGGTGTGCTACCTGCCGTACCTCCAATACCTAAGGCACCAGGTACTCTGTTGCCAGATTTTGATACATCGTCTGCCTCTCATCTTGATGCTCGTGATGAAACGTTTCATAGTCAACATAGTAATGCAATGCCTGATACGCCAGAACAACTTAGTAATCTGCCACCAGAAAGGTTTAGTTGTTCAGTTCTGGTCCTTACACACCTAATGTTTCTTGTTTGTTGTGTCATGTCTGTTGTACTTATTGTGTGCAGTGAAGTTTTTTAGCTCCGCTTTGGCCAAAGGTCAGTAGCTGGTGGGGTTGGGGAGATCTCTGCTGTCTGTCGTGTCTGTCTGTGTGTCTGGCCATCAACTTCTAACTGCCAATCCTAATGTCTGGCCAGAGTTTGAGCAAACTTGGTAGGCAAGGCTTAATAAGTTGCAGAGCCATTTTTGGAATATACATATATATATATATAATTCAGTTCGTTTGTCTGTCTGTCTGTGTGTGTCTCTCCGCTCATAACTCGGGAACGGGTTGGGCAGTTGTGTCCAAATTTTCAGGGTAGCTCCAGGGCGCCCTGGGATGGTTGTTGATGCAAAAAATTGGGGGTTGCTGGCAGGGAGCTAGAAAATTTACACTTTTTGGGGGGTGAGGAGGGTTGATGGGATGTTGGGGTAGGGGGTTGGTGGGAT
>Ga0126335_1003061_pt1 | contig 10272 bp, 7 predicted proteins | sample OlaspJWI45metaG_FD_108409 | JGI IMG/M metagenome (GOLD analysis project Ga0126335, IMG submission 108409) | Marine gutless worms symbiont microbial communities from Oahu, Hawaii - Olavius sp. 1 OAHU.JWI-45 metaG | ecosystem: Host-associated > Annelida > Digestive system > Unclassified | place... | reverse complement strand
GGGTAAAGGATGGGAGGGGTAGGGAAGGGGGATAAATTTTGCCCCCCCCCACTTTTCAGACCAAAGTTACGCCCCTGGCCGAATGCCAGCCAACTAAATTGTAGCAATCAGGAGGAGCAGTTTTATGCTGTGACCAGACAGAGAGCTGCTAGTATTGCATAACTGCCACTATCAGCCATGGCTTTGACCAAGTTAATTGCCAGTGCAGTATCAGTCTGCATCTCTTGAACCCAGGACCACCCAGTGACACCTGTCTCCCACACTGCATGCACAGGTATCAAGTTACATTACCAGCTGGCGCCGACCTGTTGTGCTGCACCCTGCAACAAGGGATGGACCCGTGTTTATTCTATTCTCATCACTCACTCAGCGCTGTGGAGTGGCTGTGTCTGCCGCTGTCCAAGCACCTAGGTATTTTGTCAGCATTCTAATGACTTGAGAGCGGCATAATGGGCAGTTTGTTGGCAAAGTGTTGACAGGTTAACTGCTGCAATATGCTTACATCATAAAGCAAGGTGTCAGGTGTTACTGTCAATGAGCACCCAACCCACCCTAGTTAAGTTAGGATCAAAGACGACGCTCGCGCTTCACTGCAGCCTTATCAGTTATAGCAGGAGACTAGTACTGTCTGCCATTCACCATGGTAACCGCAACTGATTACCCGTTGACAACCGGTAATGACAAAACGGCTACCGGTTGTGGAAAAAATCCGGTTTTAACATCCCTAAAATTGCCTATCACTGTTGTTATTGTGTAATACTGATATAGTACAAATGTTTCTTACCATTGACATAGCGATCTACACTGCAGAACATTAACTTTGTTGATTGGCTTAGTTGTTCCAAAATTTAATCGCCAGTAATAAGCACAAATCAGTATTTAATCAGTGAAATGCGAAAAATAAATGTAAACACTAACCAGACACTTGTGGCTTTGACAGCCGGCCTAGGGGCGCCCACGGCGCAGCATACATCAGCTGTTATGTCATAACCCCTTAGTGGATCTTTCAAATATAACTATTATTAGGGCTGACACAACTACACGTGTTCTCGTCAGTGCTCAAGCCCAAAAGCTACTCTAGTTATTTTTGGGCTCGTGTACTCGTGATTCGATCATTTGTGACATCCCTAGAAATGAGAAATGATGCATGGCCAAGGGAAGATTGTTGAATGTAACAGATGTAACAGTGCACATGTAGAGTTTATTCATTTGTTAAATTTGATTAATCTGATAACATACAACCAAATCTGTCTTTAGTGAGAACAGCTTTGTACTAGTAGCAAAAAGCCATGGCTCAGGTGTATAATTCAGCCTCTGGTAAAATGCAGAATGTAAAACATTAGCAACTGATGTGCAGCGTTTCATTGCTTTTTTAATATAATGGTTTTAGGTTGTATACAAGTGAATTGCCAGCATAACGGTATGCTGGCCTGTAAATTAGGCTAGAGAGAACCCAAGTTTACAGCTTTTTGCCACGGATTGCTAATTTGATTTGTTAGAATTGTGGAATTTTAAATGTTCTTAAAGTTTCTGCATGATTTTAAAAGGAAGTTTCTGATGTCTAGAGTATGGGAAATTAGAATATGGAAGGTTCGATATTTTAGTACAGTGAGCAGATAAAGAACAGTTGACCAGTGTGTGAAACACACCAGAGGTAGAGTGGAGTATCCATTGTGATTAGGTTAGGTTTAGTGTTAGCATTAGGCTTAGCATTGTTTCAATGGTACACGTACTTTAGACGCTGCCTTTTTAAAAACGTTTTATTGGCTACTAACTAACTTGAGCAAATCTAAAAATTTATATTAAAACAGTTGCATGAGGGTCATGTTAAGTGATTATTTTGCATTATTGTGATTGTAGGAGAATGATTAGCGACACTGATTTAACAACATTTTTATCTACAACAGAGTAGTGAGAAGATACAAGAACTAGCAATGGATGAGTTGCCTGACAATAGTCTACAGCTGTGGACATTTGACGGTACAATTGCTGGTGTCATAACATCAGTGATTGGCTGGACAACTTTGTACTACGTACTGTGTACTTACTTACGTCGTCATACAAACGAGTGGCACTGCCGATGGATTACAGTGTTGCATGCCATAGTTGTGGTCATGCTGTCTGCATGGTCGGTATTTGTACAAGGTCCATGGCCATTCACAGACCCAGGTGATGTTTTTGCTGGTTCTGGTCAGCACCAGTGATGAGCAGAATTTCTAGTTACATATTTTTGTTAATGTTAGATTGTTTCCTATTGACATCAAACTGCTAAGTTTCTGTATGTGATTAACAGTACTACTAGATAATAGACATCTGGCTACAATAGTCGGTTGTAATGAATATCGTGATGCAGCAACCACTGACCAGTGCACATTGCATTTCAAATTAAACTGTGTACAAGGGGAGCACAGACCTGCATGCTGCCACTGTTTTGCAGCAGTGATCTTGAGATTAACCCCATGAGCTTGAAACTCGAAGGTGATCTAGATATTTTAATGGTTTATCTTCACCCTGATAATGAAGCTGCTAGCTTAAGGCATTCAAAACTTAGAGCTTGAATTGGAAAAAAGTACGAAAATGTTTCAAGGTCAAAGGTCAAGGTCAAAATGTCAAAAGCTCCAAATTACTTCGAGCATTATCGTAACAGATATTCCGATCAAGCCCCCGCAGTTTTCGACCAGTAATTTTTGAGTTACACCCTACAGCTTTTGTGCTGCTGTGACCTTGACCCATGACCTTGAAACTGATGAAACTAGATATTTTAAAGATGTATCATCATACCAAAAATGAAGTAGCTAGGTAGTCATTCGAAATGTATAGCCTGAGCTGGACAAATGCAAAAATTGCTCTCAACGTCAAAGTTCAAGTTCAAATGTCACAAACTTCTAACCTCTTCTAGCGTTCACCATGGAGCATATTCCTACCAAGTTACGTCAATTTCTGATCAGTAGTTTTCAACATTTTGTGAGGACAGACAGATACCAACAGATACCGGCAGAAACAATACCTGGTAGCAGCTTGAGCGCAGGTAAATGTGATGACAGATAATGAGCTGTGTGAGCATGCAAGAAAATTACATTCCACATTTTGCATGCTTCATATGTTTTTTGTGTTAATTGTTCATGCCTCCAGCAGCTACCACAAACAATTATGTATGGAAGAATTCTTTTCATATTACATATATATTGAATCTGCCTGAGAGTTTGTGATGAAGGTAGGATTGTGATTCTCCACAAACGTTGACTGATCTCATTAATATCTGCCATTATCTGGCGTACAGTGTATGAAGAAATTTGCTACACAACGATTATGTTATTGTCCACCTCACCTGCATACTGCTGCTACACTACCTTGGGGAAAAAGTAATTCCAGATTTTAAGACATTTTCGCTATTTGATCCACCAAAATGCTGCTAAGATGATATAAAAAAACTTTAAGATAAAATCTGATACTTTAGGTGTGTGTAGGTGGAGGAGGGGGCTATTGTGAATGCATGCTGTAATACATAGGCTCAGTGGGACTATGACTATGATTGTGTGAAAAACTGGATATTCTTTGGTTTGCACAATGGCAATAGTAATGTGTAACTTTCGTAAACAGAGTATTGTATTTTATGATTTAGTGTATTTTTGTGTAGGTCTATTTTTAACTTTGTGCTAGGCTTACTATATTGTCATAAGTTGCACTTGTCGACGTTACAATAAACGAAGATGTGATGATGATGATTGTGACAAAATTCCAATTTTTCCAAAGTAGTGTGGCAGCAGTATGTAGGTGTGGTGGGCGAATCAGTAATTGTTGTGTTACAGATTATTTTAGTACATTGTGTACTAAATTTTGTAGAAATTGGTCAAAGTTTGTAGAAATTACAAAAAACAAATAAAAAACATGGACATTTTTTATTACAACACAGTGTAGTATTTATTTTGCCATTAGTACAAATACTTCGTCTTTAGTGTCATCATTTTGGCATTACTACTTTACTGAGTGATGCAGGGAGATGAGGCAGAAAGGCAACAGTGACAACACAGGGGAGGCAAGTGATTGTGGAATTTGGTCTTTTCTTTTGTCGTCCCCACTTCACTGAAGGCTGCTGAGTCTGCAGACTGTTGTTACTGAGCTCATACAGCTGCATCAATATATGAATGTAAGGCTGGTCTTGAACCAGAGCATCTGCAAGATTGTCAGTAGTCGTAGTTATTATAAATTGTGGTGATTGGTGAGTTGAATTCTTCTGTGCTGTTTTGTTGCAGCTGGACCAAACACTCCGCTACACAATATGACCTGTATAGTGTCTGTTGGTTACTTTATCTTCGACTTTTGCTGGTGTTTATATCATCAGAGTGAAGGTAAATTGTACTACACAAATGTGACATGCACTGACTGCTGGCATGGATTTCTGACAGATTATAATTACACAATATGCAAATGAAACTGTTGAATACTATCCTCGACTTTGGAGAGATGAGAGCTATGTTTATTAAGTTTTTATCTCTCCAGTGCTGCCTGAGGCCATGTTTGGGCCCAATACACTTATTTTTTATTATATCAGTGGTATACGTAGTTCACAAAGACAGAGAGGACAGAACAATCAACACACACACAGATAACGAGCAATGTCAGACATATCACCAGCAGTGAAAGCATCAGGCAATTGAGCCAAACCATCCCTAACCAATATACATTCAAATAGTCACATAGACTGCAAATTGATAAAGTGATACTGTGATGCTATCACAATATTACTTCGTCTATGCACTGAGAAAAATATATTGCTTATATGCAGATGCTTCATTGTTGTTTGTGCATAAAGGTGCAGTGATGATTTTTCATCATATACTCAGTATTTTCGGGAATGGATTCGTACTCTATCGAAGCATCAATGGCACAGAACTGTTGGCGACATTGTTTGGAACTGAGATCACTAATCCTGTCCTCCAACTGCGCTGGTTCCTCCGATACACTGGTGTGTCAGTGCGGTCTCCAACTGTTGCAATGACTGTCGACCTCTGTTTTCTTGTATTATTCACTGTGATGCGCATTGGCCTTGGTTCTGTACTTCTCTACTCTTACCTGCTGCACCCTGCCCCAGATTGGATTGCTCGCATTGCTGCTTTGGTTATTTATGGCATCAGCTGGGTGTTTTGGTACTTCATTGTGCGCTATGTCATCCGAAAATACGGACACAAATTGTACTTCTTATATAAATTTCATCACAAATCTGGAACTCTGAATAACTCTAATAGCACCACTGCTACTTGTAAATAGTAGTGACGTTACAGTGTGCAATGCATGCTGTTCTGGTCAAAAATTTACTGTGTACGCAGTTATCCAGCGAAAACTCGATGTCAAAAATAGTAAAAGTACACTTAAGTCTGCAGAAGGAACAGAACACAGTGTGTGATGAAAGAGGCAAGATGAAGAAGGTCACTGGTGGGAAGGGGGTGAGGGAGTTTGACTAAGTGGAATGTGTTAGTCATACCTGTGATACAGTGACATTTTGTGTGTATTACATCTCAAGAATCTCATGTCGATGTTTAAGATCACTTACATTGTTCTAGTCAGCACTGTTGTTTTGCTGTGTTCCAGTGTAATAATGTCATTTTCTATTTTGCAAGCATAGTTGTTTGTAGTGCACTTGCAGCCAATTTCTCAGTCAAATTTAAACCAATTCTTGACTGAATCTGTGCCTTGATGGAGTTGTGTAAAATTTTCTATGATGGTGAATCACGCGTTGTGGATATTTGGATATGGATATGTAATATTGTTAATGTAACTGATATTAAATTGCTTGTTCTTTGTTTAGTCTGAAAGACATTGAAGCTGTTGCTGTGTGTGTACAATATTGTGATTTGTATAATTTTTATTTGGTCAATTTTATATGCCAAAAAAACAAAACCAGAGTTGACAGACCCACTGTCAGAATTCTGGAAGAAGTTTTGGTCAGTTGAATGAGCCTGAGTAACACAGCTAACACTTATTGCCGTAATTGGCAGCAGGCCAAAGCCATGGGGGACAAAGGTTGTACTTTTGTACTTTCTGACTGGACCGGTTTTTTATTTACTGAGATAGTTAATTAGCACATTATCATTTTCAGCAACGATCAGGATTCTACAGAGATCCTGTCAAGCTTCTGTTCTGCATCGGCTCCGCTTGGTTTACGTGTCGTGTGTGATGGGCCGAGACAAAACTACAGAATCTGTGCTCTGGCCCTTGTCCTACTGCTGTATCCGTTAACGGCAACCTCGTCGAGCCCGTGGACACGTTCGTCTACTTCGGTAACCTTCAGTCCTCTGATGGATACTGCTGGCTGGACATGAAGTGTCGCATAGGACTCGCAGCTAGTGCGATGTCGTCACTACACCGCATCTGAAGTTAAGTGCCTCTCAGTTCCAATGAAAATCTGTCTCTTCCAGGCTTTGCTCTTCTCAGTACTTCTCTAGATGCTTCCAAGACCTGGACTCTCCACGTCACTGATATGAAGACACTAGAGGCCTTCTGCTTGAAATGTCTCCAGCAAATCCTCGAGGTTCGCTATCATCAACAAATAAGTAATTCAGAGATACTTTCTCATGCTGGTATTGGCCCACTAGCAGAGCAGATTGAACGCCGACGCAAGGCAACTTTTGGCCACATTGCACGACTGGCCGATAATATTCCAGCTCGTCTGGCCCTCCATTGTCAGATCAACGCATCTCTCCGCCGTCTTCGTTATGGTGCTATGGTGCTAGAACGACGCTACGGCCCTCGCCGTCCACGCGGACCGGATGATGATTTTCAGCGTTGAAATTGGTCATTACAATTAGTCAAAGGTAAAATAGGGTTTCAGTTGAATGAAAACATAGAAAGTCTAAGTTTTGCATTTTTTGGTTTAGGTTGTTATTTACATGGTTTGGTGGGTCACTTGGGAAAACATTATACAGGGTGGCCCCCCAAAATTGCACATTTTCATTTGATTGATGTTAAATTGATATAGCTTTGTGAAATCTCAACCAAATTTTATAATTTTTGGCAGACTTACACCTGAATATATTCCCAACAAAACAATGCATGTACTGTCCACAGCAACCATTGCGCGTTCCTACACTACCTTGTAGAAATAATGTCCGTTTTCTACGACTTTAGCTACACGGTACGGCGTTTCTTAAGTATTTCCAAAGTGTATGTACAAGATGCAGTTTTCTTAGTTACTTTATAAATGTTCGTTTTAATGGCATCATCATTGCGTCATAGTGTAGGGCGTAAGTGCCAAAAATTATAAAATTCGGTTGAGCTTTCACAAAGCTATATCAATTTAACATCAAGCAAATGGAAATGTGCAGTTTTTTGTGGCACCCTGTAGGTCATTCGTTTCGAGTTTTCAGTTTTGGCTAGGTGCCGCTGCGTAGTAACCTTGGGCAAGTTATATGTATACAGGGGCGTCTACACCAAATAAACGATGGAGCAAATGCACCATGGAAAAAGTATGGGGAGGTTTTTGCAGGAACATAGGGTGGAGTGCATAAATTTCCTCTACAAAATTAAAAATCTTATACTGGCACTCGTCGACAGTTTGAACTCAGACGAAATTACCGGTCGTTTCGCACTCTCATCAAGTAAACTCCAGAAGCAACTTTAACTTTTCTGAAGCAGCTCACTCACTAGTTAAATTGTGGCTATAAGACTGCAACTAGAACGACACCTTCACTTTTTGCCAAGACGGTTTTACTACTGTGTTAACTCATTGTTATTTGTTGCACTTGCAGTATTGCTCTTGTTTTCGCGATGTCATTGATCAGATAATAGGCCTACACTATATATATATTCTTCAACTCTGCTCATCACATCTGTATGAACTAAAAGCGGAATCCCAATGCAGTAATTTTGAGGAATAATCAAACGTGGAACAATTAAGTCTGTTAGCAATTATTGCATTATTTAGTACGTTTACTGTTCAAGGTCATCATCATCATGTTCGTTTATTCGAGGTTGTCAAACGCAACCGACCACATACGGTACAAAAAATAGATGTAGGCATATACATGGGCATACACACACATACATACAGACTAAATACATTTATATGCACAGTCCACAGTTTTTAGTTCGAATTATTATGGCTGATGCAGACTAGAAGTGAGAGAGAAACGTAGGCAATGTAGTAGTCTAATGCATACTGCAGGGACTTGCATTCGGATAAGATAGTCATCAGCATTTAGGAATTTTGTCTTATTAATTAGAGTCATATTGTGAAAGCGGGTGCGAAGCTGGTATGGAATGGAATGTCAATCTTATCAGGCAGGTATGGCTGGAGGACGTGTTTGGAAGTAATAAAAGGTAATAAAATGCAACATTGCAACTTATATTGCATGTTTAAAACGCATCAGTAGAGAGCTGAGTCTTCATAAAATTTGTTAAGTAACAATAAGATTAAAATATTTTGTCTTTTAATGAACAACACGGGGTACTGGAGTAGTAAAATCTAGTAAGGTCGATTCGCAGATTCGCACAGCTTTACAGTGCTTACCCGAGCTTTTTCAATTTTAGTTTCTCAGCCGATTTTCTACTTAGGCTTTGTCATTTCCGGTTTTGTTGTTTACGTTCATGTTTTCGTTATTGTCGTGCAACTTAATCTCTGTACACTTCTCTGCGAAATAAGTTTGTAATCGGGTAGTTAATTTTTTATGTACAACTACATGAGTTTTTCATTATATAAGTTTATTTTTCCTGTTATTTTATTGAAACTGACCCGGTCAGAGTGTGTGAAAATTTCCCAAGCTATGGCTGCAAAGAATTTACTCAAACCGTAAGTTAGTAGTAAATAAAAATAAATTGTCATTATATAGCAGTAAGGCTAAAAGCCAGCTTAGTCTGCTGGGCTTGAAACAAGGCAAGATTCTGTGGGATTAGTCTGCGGAGAAAGTTGTGGAGAAGACTTCGAAAAAAGTAAGTTTTATGCCTGGAATGAAAGAGAGCTCGAGTGATAGATGATGAAAGTGGGGATGAATGAGATCAGTGGCGTAGCTTCAAATTCTGGGCCTTCTGCAGCAAACCGTTTAAGGCCCCCCTCTGCTGACGAAATTGTCTGCAGAGTAATCTGTTGTTTTACTGCTGTGCTTTTAAATCAGGGTTGGCAAGTTTTTGCCAGTGACTGGTAAAAACCATTTTTCCGTGGAAAAACCGTCCTAGTTTTTGACATGGCAACACTAGTTTTTGCCATGTCAATGGCATGTCATGTCAATGGCAAAAACTAGTTTTTGCAGGTTTATTGATATTATTATTAAACATTTAAAAATTATAACAATATTATTGTTATTATGAATATATTTTCTGTATAGTTTGTTTACTTATTTCGTTCATTAGTGACATTTATCAGACAGGATATCACCAATGTACTCAATGATCATTGACCAGTGCCACGCCTCTTAACATTAGCATATGTTGCATACAGATGGCTGCTATGCTATTAAAATACTAGTACCATAGCATGTACAAGTAACTGGCATTTTCAATCACTGGGCTCCAGGATTGGCAAGTTTTTGCTAGTGGCTGGAAAAACATTTTTTCTACAGAAAATGTCCTTTTGCTTTTAATTTGATATTTTTGTTATTATAGTTATTTATTAATTATTATTATATTATTATATCAATTTTCTGCACAATCAATTTATGTCATTTAGTTCATTACTGTTTAACTACTAATTTACTGGGTATCCACCGTCTGCTCATTTATCAATGATAAATACTAGCCCTGGTGACTAATCCAACACTGTCATTTTACATACTTATATCCTGGCAAAAAATATCTAAGATTTAAAGTGGGTGATAACAGGAGCAGTGCTTGTGTTGTCTGCTAGAAGTGCTTCTTTTAGTAACAACAGTAATTCTAGAACTAAAGCTTTTGGCTTCTTGAATGAACTAGTCAATAACTATATTTTCCATCTTTCTGCTGATTTCATTTCCACAAATTAAAGGCCCAGGTTTACTCTTAGTCTTAGCACACTGTACAGTACAGTTCCACACCACAGTTGATACATGATGTGATTTTGTGTATTAAACGATTGAGCAAAAGCTGTAATACTGTCCCGTTAGTACTTAGTAGCCTGAATGTTGCTTGAGGAAGAGAAATTCACACAGTAGCGGAGGCAACTGGTTACAAGAGTCTACTCTATGCATTTATTTTCATACTTACTTATGTTCACTGTCTGTGCCAGAGTTGTAATAAGGATCAAACACAGCTTGCAAGATGTGAGTAATGAAGACTGTCATCAGTTTATGGTGTCTTTGATTTTGC
>Ga0126335_1003060_pt1 | contig 10272 bp, 7 predicted proteins | sample OlaspJWI45metaG_FD_108409 | JGI IMG/M metagenome (GOLD analysis project Ga0126335, IMG submission 108409) | Marine gutless worms symbiont microbial communities from Oahu, Hawaii - Olavius sp. 1 OAHU.JWI-45 metaG | ecosystem: Host-associated > Annelida > Digestive system > Unclassified | place... | reverse complement strand
CTGTGTGGGCAGAATGGCTAGTTCCTAATGAAATAACTTTCAGTTGAAGGCAACCACCCACATGTTGCATATCTGACCATGTAACTTGCATTAAAGCTTTATGGCATATGAAAATCATTTTTGCTTCTGTGACCTTGATCCCGTGACTTTGATAGTCAAATTTGACCTCAGTGCTCTGCATATGTTGCTGTGTATCAAAAATAGCAATAGCAGTGTCTAACACGTTAGATGCACACCATGTTAGATGTGCACATGCACACCAATGAAGCTTCTCGGTGAAGGCATTAAGCATATTAATGTTTTCTTTGGCAGCATTTGGCAATGTTTGCTTTCTATTTTTTTTACCATTAACTTAACTGGCAAGCAGAAATAGTTTTTGTAATACTCCATTTCAAACTGTATATTAACAAAGACATGTGCTGGTGTTTTTGTCTTTTAAAGATTGCTTATCTAAATGACTAAATAATGTTAGTGGAGAAGCATGATGGTGATGTAACTGTTCAGCTACTCATGGTTATAAGTAGAATGTAGGATCTTCTAGATATTGATGCACAGGTAAGGTGTATTTGTTGTTGTAGAAAGACACAGCGAGACATTTAGATTGGCTGGAAAGAGTGAAGGACTCTCATGGGTCTGTGGAGGTGAATGCACTTGCTAGTGCTCGAGAAATCAACGAGAGAGGAATCTATTCTGTAGGCAACCTCTCAACTGCTGGACAGTCTGCCTGCAGAAAGGTACTTATCACTCATTTTATGCTTTGTTACTTGGATGTGTCAGATTCACAGTGTAACATGCCAGCATGACTAGTAACTGTTGGACACTTTATTGTTGTAATCAGTTTTGTTTAAATGTAATAATAATAATATATAATATTAAAAGTAATTCTTGCATTTCGTCACATTGCATAATTCTTTTTCAGTCCAATATTCTACACCCACAGTATTTGGGGTAAAACTCAGAATTTCACAGAAAAGTATTTTATGCCACATAGGTAGATGCCTTATGTTTTCACTTGGCAGGTGTCTGTACAAGATTCTGTCTATCTGTTTGTCAGTCAATTTGTCCTAAAACTGAAGCAGTGTTAGCAAGAAATTATTACAGACCTTTATACTGGCTGATGTGTGATGGCAGTGTGATGTACAAGTGGTCATAGGCGGAGGCATATTTATGATTTAAATGCATTTTAGTTTCTGTGTATGATATTCATTGTCATGAAATTTATTGGATGTCTGTGTATGTTTCAGAGCTTGGACAGCGTTATTCAGCTGAAGATGAGAGTTGCCAGTGCAGAGGATGGTGGTTGTAGTTCAGAGCAGGCGGAGAGGGAGAAATGGCAGACATTAACCTTGCAGCAACTCAACGATCTGCAGAGTAAACTGATGCTTGTAGCTGGCAAGGCGTCGGAGGGCAAAGAGCAAGTTGATCGCTTTGTTGAGGTATTGCAACGTTGCTTGTTGTCTTGGAAATGGCATGTCCAGTTTATCCAGTAGACAACTTCTGAGCAGCGTTGATTGTCTGGGGGATAAATGGGAAGATTGTTTAAATGTTTTGGGACTGTGTTGTGTATCACGATTGTAACCAGTCATAGATAGGCTAATCGCTAATCGCTGACTGTGTTTTTTAAATACCACCAGTTGTTTGTCTTAGGTTTCCAGTTTTATGTTCATAAAATATATATCTCAGCTGCTTTGATTTGGATTGTTACTACCAGTGCAGTTAATTATCTGATGTGTTGAGTAGAACTTGTGCAGTCATTTACTCTCTGAAAGTGATGTATTGTATTTAATTTTATGTGACTGTACATGTGAATTATTTTTCTGGCTGAGTATTAACGTGCCATTGGGTTTGCTGTTTTTTGACATTTCTAGGTTCTGGATGGAATAACTCGACTTGGCAGTTTGTATGTTCAAATCTGCAATGCTGGCTGCACACTATTTCAGAACTGGAAGGCAGCTTTCTTTTGCAATTCAGACCGCCCATTGCTAACAGTAGTTGAATTTGGAAAAGATGGCAAGCACAAGGTTTGCTACAATGTTTGACGTATATTTGTGGTTAAACAGGTAGTATGCTGTAATTTTGTAACTTTGGAGCTGTAGATTGTATCCAGTCCATCGAATGGTGTGAAAGCCTTTTGTCTTATAGGCTTAGTTTGATGTGTCTTAGTAATGTTTTGGGTATTTTGTCAGTTAATTAGCTAAGAAATTTGTCTCAGAAACGATGTGTCGAGTGGGGCACTAAACTATTCTTAGTACTGCAGCAACAGCAGCTGCTGGCCATTTACATAGTCTATGGGTGACGTGTGGCTTTCGTAGATGACAAATTTGGACTTAGAAATGAAATTAAAGATATGTTTGTGTTGTTTGTGTGCAGTTGAGTGGAAAACGTTCTGAAGTGGAGAAAGGCGTGTTGGAGCACATCAGTTGTTTGTGTTCTTTCATGGAAGACTGTCTGAAGGACTGGAGGCAGCATATAGGAGACCAGAGAACCAAGCTGTACTACTTGAACCACTTCACAACTGCACAGCTCGTCATACTGCAGAGTGAACTGTCAAAAGTTAGCAGCAATCAGACAGATGGGTTGTCAAGAAATGTGTACCCGCTGTTGTCAAAAGTGAAAAAGAACTGTTGTTTGAAAGATCTGCAGAAAACCATGCTTCTGGCTTTTAAACAGGTCACTGATGTGCAAGATGTCTGTATGGATGATGATGATGACCATACATTGGCAACTGCTGCTGAAGCAGGTGATGTTGAGCATGATGATGTTGACACAGGCCATGATGCTGAGATGTGTGATGGGCAAGAGTTTCTCAAGAAAATGGAAGATTCAGGGTTCTGTAGAAAACTGGCATTGAGGGCACTTCAAGACGTTGGTGCTGATGATGTAGAAAATGGTAATACACATTGGTTTTTCTGGTAACGTGTAAATTGTAGTGTTTGAAATGTTGCATAAGTTTTTTTTGTTACTGTTCTGTGCCATATTGAATTGAGTTGTGTTGAGTTAATTTTGTTTTTGCATTTATTGTTTATTTTGAGATTTGCACATGAGGAATGTAGCTATCTCCATGAGGTTCCTCCAGCATTTATGGTATTGTGCACTCCACCATGCCCCCTTGTGGGCTCCAGGGTGTTAGCATAGACCCATCCCATTTCCTGGCCGGATGTCGTAAAAGGTGCCAAACCAGGCACCCTCAACCTTTGTGGCCTCGTTTGATTAGTGATGTTGGTCTTTAGTAAAGAGGGAATATTAACAGAGCTGTTGTTGCACTATATTCTAGGCAGCTTACAGGTTTAGCAGGTTGGGTTCTCATCACACTGGGCTGAGGCCCTTGCGCTGTACCAAGCCTAGAGGCTGTTGCCTAGAGTTCATATTGTATTACGGTGGAGTGGTTCTGATGTGATTTAAGCCTATCTCAGTGGCCAACTGGCTTCCTTTAGTGCTTTGACGCTGTTGGTTAGGTCAGCTGGCCTGTAAAAATCATCCCTAAAATGACCTATAAAGTGTCAAATGGGACATTAAGCCTCAGTTCTTACTCACTCATCACAAATAAATTACTCATTGCATTCAATTTAAATAAAATACCAGTATTGTCAATAAAAAGTGGTTTAATACAGTGCAACAGAATATACCGAGTGAAACATAACAGAATTGTCTGTGAGGCAAAAGTGCTGAAATATCGAAATTCAACTAGGAAGTTACTTGATGTTTATTATGTTTCTTTATTATCTTTATTGGCTTTTGCTGCTAGACTTTTATGAATCGACGTGTACAATGTATAGAACTCATTTTCACCTCTAGCAATGCAGCGAATGGTTGCGGACCATTATATGTACTACATATTCTCTGCATGCAATATGTGCTAATACAGGTGCAATTTTGCCATTTAGCTGCTCTGTTTACTAGCCTCCAGTTTGCTCTAGTTCTGGCACTGTTGTGTGTGATTAGGCATTATGTGGTGCATGGAGCATGAAAACAGTGATATTGACAGCGATGTTGATGACACTAAAGACAGAGTTACTGATGAGAACATTGTAGAGCCTAGCGTTGATAGCAGTGATTATTCAGAGCCTGATTGGAGACAGTTTGCTGCTACCATCAAAGGCTTTCAGTTGAACACAACACAAGAGTCGTTAACATCAAACCTTTTTACTGCTGTGAAGGCAGAGAAAGAGTATGTACTTGAAGTTTCAGCTGAAGTAATAAAGTAGTTAGAAGGAATATCACTACAGCTGCTCTTGTTGTAGTATCGTGTAACATTTCGTAGTTGCACAGTTTTCTTAGCAGCTTGCAGGTCCACTAGATTGGGTAATGTTTGTTGTTCATATACTAAGTAGAGCTGCCAAGGTGTTATTTTTTAGTCGGCGTTAATACACTTTTAATGGACACTTGTGTCCTTCCTGTTGCAATGAATGCATGAAATATATGACTGTTGTGTAAGCAGCTATGGCAGTGGTTATTGGACTCATTAGTGCACATGGTCGGTGCGAGGATGGCCCACATTGATGACTGAAACTGGCGTAGTTTGATATCGCAAAGTTTGCTGTAATATATCTGGTAGTTTTATTTCAATGTGTTAAATTTTTAACAGCATTAATTTTTAATCCTTCAATGCATTAACACGTTCGTTAACACACTAATTTGATAGCACTAATACTAAGCTTTTTGGACAGTCAGTTGGGCATGTGGCATGAAAATAACACTGACACTGGATGTGATTAAGACAGTTTAGTGTGTATGAGTGTTATACATGTTAATGTGCAGCTTATCACTGTTGGATCGTCTGTCTAAGCTGTGGACAGCTTATGAGAGAGAGATGGACACAAGCGTCGCTGATTTCCTCAGTTTACATCATCTCGGCTCTGTTCTGCAGCACCTTGCAAATCTTGGTCTGTTCGTCACTGTAAAAATTCTCAGATATATGTACAGCTAACTGGTTAACTAGTGTTAACATGCTCTGGTTTAATAATTGTAGCCTTATCATTTGCGTATAAGTAATATTTGCATGGTATGTTTGTTTGCTTCCCAGCTCATTGACTGACAGCGGGATTGGCAGTCAGAGCTGACTTGAAGGTAATTTTGACAAGATTTTTTTACCAGTCACAGACCGGTTCCAGGCTGAAGGCCTGGCCGGCTGCGGCCATAGTAAGATCGCGCGTGTGCGTGCGTATTGTATTGTATGTGCTTGGCCCTGCTGACTAGTGTGTAGATTTTGACCGTAACGAAAATCTGACTGTCGCGAAGTACTGAGTGACCTGTCACGAAGTACTGAGTGACCCGTTCTATCAGACAATTGTTATAATGGTAAAAAAATACTTTATTCCGGTGTTTTAGGTAGATAAATAACAAATGTGCTGTAACATGTGCCTAAAGATTAGATCTGTGCTCACATTTTAATAAAAATGTTACAGGTACATAATATATTACTACAGATCATACAGATGTGTAACTTATCTAATAGTCTACAAACAGCGTACATAACAGTTAAAGACATTTCCCTGTCGCCATCTGGCGACTGTTTTGTCGAATTACAACGCATTCGCCTCAGTTCAACGTTGTAGAAACAAACACAAATCGACTTATAGAAGCAACGAGAAACAAGACGACAAAGTAATTTCGCGATAGCCGCATCGAATATGTGCTGCAATGAGGCGCTTCTAATGAGCTTTGCTCACGGTCTGCGACCGGAGTTTAGGTTTCCTAATTTAGTATACTAATTCTGCTGCATGTCTTGGAATGTTGCAGACAACGTTAAGTTAAACAGACCACTGCCGTCGTTCCTGAAGAAAGGTCATCCCAACCTCATTGTATGTTCTCAAGGTATGTATCGTGATTTCATTGCTGAGACCATATTATACATTGTGGGCCAAATTAAATGGGGCCATGCATTTCAGCTAATAACTTTAGTAATGCTGCTCTGATCTTGACTATTTTTGGCAGAAAACAAGGCCATTTTATTCTTAACATGACAAAATAATCTGCATATATTAATCATGCAAAATAAACTGTCACCATCTGGTGAATGAAAGGCATGGTAATAAATGACAATCGGCCATCATCTTTCATTATGTTGATTAAAGCTTTAAAAAGTAGAATAAAATTATAGTCAGTTTAACAAATAACAATGACTGACGTCATTGTAAGGTAATCAATTACTGCCATCACTGGTGTCAAAAATTTGAGTAAGTAAGAACGTTTGTTTGTTATTTTGTACAGTTTAATAAGGGCAGAGACTGTTTTAGTGTGTTACAAATGCATGAATTTGACAGCCCTATTACTTACTAACAGCTGTTGTCAGTTGTTTTGACGCTGTATTCACATTTTTGCGAAATTTAATGGCATTACTCAAGTTTAAACCATAGTGAGCATTGTAAATCATTATTTAGCTCATTGAGTCTGTGTGTTTGTTACACAATCTAGCGGATCTGTTTAGCGTGGTCCTGTCAGTCTATATGCATGAGAACGGTGCTAATATTCCACTACCGGAAACTGATGAAGTTCTTGTCTGCAATACCAGCACAACAGCTGAAGATGTCAGCAAGTTTTCTTATATTTTGTCTGTAATTCCCTAATGCGTTGTTATATTGTTTATTATACACAGGTATGAAAAAATTAGGCTTATCAGCTTTCAGTAGTTTAGCTGATATTAGTTATGCAGTTGAAAAGTGTAGTTATGCCAATGCAAAGTTATCGCAGCAACTCCAATGCTGCAACATTTACGGGTCATGTGGACAGTAGCTGATTATCATATGTGATCTTACTAGTGCATCTGGTTTTATGAATGTAGTGTTATCAAAGTTACATTCCAGTCTTGTAGCAGGACTGAATAGCACGTACAGTCTGAACAACCTAGTAAAATAATTAAGTAATTGTAGATGGCGCCACAGTTGTGGAAATCCCTCCAACACCATCATATTGTAGATGAGTGGTGTCTGTCACTGTCTGTAAAGGTAGACTTTGCCTAAACATGATCAGGGAGAGGCCATTGTGTGTCGTGCAGAGACTAGCTGTGCTCATAGAAATATGTCAATGGTGTCATGTTTAGTGCATTGCCTTGCCACACAGAGGCTGCAGGTTCAGTTTCGTACCAGGACAGAGTTGTATTTGTGGAAATGTTCTTTATCGCGCACTCCCAGCCCACTCGGCTGCAGAGTAGACGATCTCTACTTGGTTGAAGGCGAGACCGCAATGGAGAACTGGCCACCACCTTCATATGCCAAGGACATTTGATGGAAATAGGTTGTTGCTGATGCTTCCTGCCTCAGTAGGCACTAAGCATATGTGGCCACCCTTATATTTTACCTCTAAATACAATATGATTGGATATGTTGACACAGTACATGCAGATAACTGTTGTTGTACTGCTGTCTGTTATCGCGCAGTGAGTTATCTGTGCTGTACACCAGGTGGAGCTGTTGTGGCGCCGTGCTGAGGGAGACGCCCGTCAGGTACAGTCTGGAAGGCTGTATATGCTTGTCAGCGCGGAGATGTTAGACTATGATGTGGCACGGCGAGTTGAGGACAGCTTGGAGAAGCACAGCCATGCTGTTCCACGTCAGTTCACCGCTTGATAATGTTGTTTGCTGTGTACAAAATGGCCCACATATGTTTTCTGTCCCCATAATGACCTATAATGTGTCAAGTGGGGTGCTAAGCCTTTACTCACTCACGCACTCATCCCATGAGTTTTTATGATGAATGTCATGTTATAAAATTGAGGTATCTTTTCATGCTTGTACTATCTAGCTATGCATGAGATAGAAAAATGTTCTGCATGGCTTTGATGTGATATTTCTTGTAAGCATTGGGTTTGTATGTGTTGTAGAGATGCAGTTGGTTGTTGTATGTTGTCGTGAGGTGGAAGATCGCTGTCACATGGTCAATGCATTGGATCGTTACCGCGTCAAAGTTCCTCCGCTTGATATGTCCGATGTCAGATCTTATCTCCAGCAGCACTTCACAGTTGCCAATGTCGCTGGCCTTGGAACAGCCATGAAAGCTGCTTCTTCTCTGGATCCTGAACGGTTTCTGCGGCATACTCAACTTTTGTTTTAGATGAACTATAATAGTAGTAGTCATAAATTGAGTAATTTGTAAAGTGTGAAACACTCTAGTCATTCTGTCCATCCAGCTGGGCATTTAGTTTAAGCCCTGCTCTATATCTGGCCCACCCCATGCTATATCCTGCCGCCCGGTCAAAGCATGCACACTGCCACGCTGCCGCACCTGCACTGCAGTGTATCATGCCTCCAACAGTGAGGCCGACCTGTATTTACGGCTGCTCAAGGCTATAGGCTAGGGCTACCCAGTTCCGTCCATGCCTCACCACCCAGTGCAGCAAATAACGAAAAATGCCAATTTTCTGGCCCCTTTCAAATTTTTGCATGTAAAAATATCCCCATGGCACCCTAGAGCTACTCTGAAAATTTGGAAACAACGCTTCTCCCATTCCCAAGTTATAAGCGAACATACATACATACAGATACTGCCTTAGAGATATAGAAAGTGGCATTCCTCATACACATCTCGATAGTTGACAAAAGATTTAGTATTTTGTTTATCAGTGTCCAAAACAGTTGAGTTTGGGAAATATTATACAATTTAATCCATAGATATGAGTTTTTTACATTTATGACACAATAATGTAGTAAACATATATGACAGATTGTTGTAAATATATCTTTACATATAAAATTACATGAAACTGTTCATCAACTGTTTTGTCATTGTTTTTGTTACTAGCCTCTGTCTACTGATTTTCTTTGCTTCTCATCTTTGCACGTTGCTGTCACATGTCGTCGTGGTTTAGTTGCATTTCTGATATGGAAATATGGTGGATAGATGATTTTTGCAATGTAATTCATTGTGCATTTAGTTGTTCAGCAGAGAGTAAGATACACGGTGCTGCGTATGTTAGATGTTGTGTGAGAGTGATCAAGTCTCATCGAGCCGGTGTTGGTAAAACACTGAAAGTGAAAAGATTGGCTGAGCAGCTTCAACTGGCAGCCAGTAAAACGAAGCACCGTGGTCCGCTGCTTGTCAGCATTCCACTTCACTGCCGCAATGTTGACCAGTCAACAGTGCTCCAAACACTGCTCCAGCACACCCTTACACTGGAGGAATATGTCCCTCGCATCTTTCACATTGACATTGCTCATGAGGTGCCTATTCCATCATTGGATTGGCCCATCAGTTACTCATACTGCAGAATTTAATTGTTAAAATTGTTAGAACTTATTTTGCATTTCGTGATTACTACTTCAATGCTGCTTATTGTCACATAAGTAGTAGTAATTACCTGCATGCCAGCTATACTGGGCAAGCATTGTTGTTTTTAGTGGCATTTGTGCATCTGTTTGTGTGTCTGTCTGCACAAAATCTCGAAAACTACTGATCAGAAATTGATGTAGTTTGGTAGGAATGTGTCTCATGGTGAATGCTAGAAGTGGTTGGATTTTGGTGACATTTGACCTCGGCCTTTGACCTTGAGCTATTTTCGTATTTTTTTGGCTCAGGCTATACCTTTCGTGTGGCTTTACCTATCAGTTTCGTTTTTAGTATGGAGATATATCTTCAGAATATCTAGGTCACAGTTCAGTGTCAAGTATTTCTTTCAAGGTCAAGGTCACGGCAGCAAAAAAGTGGTAGTGTGCAGCTCTAAAACTACAGAAATTGCTTTAGCTTGAGCAGAATATCTGATATGATAATGCTCAAAGTAATTCAGAGCTTTTGACATTTTGATTTTGACCTTTGACCTTGAGACATATTCGTATTTTTTTCAATAGTGATTGAGTAAAGACTTAATTTCCCACTCAGAGCTTTATAGGTCATTTCGGGGACGACTTTTACAGTCCAGGTGATCCAACCAACAGTGTCAAAGCGCCGAATGAAGCCAGTTGGCCACTGAGATAGGCTTCAATCCCACCAGAACCATACCACCGTAATGCAATATGAACTGTAGGCAACCGCCTCTAGGCTAATTACAACATAAGGGTCCAGTGTGACAAAAACCCAATCTGCTGGACATATAAACTGCTTAGTACATTGCGCACCATACTATAGTAACTACAGCAGCTGTGTTAATGTTCCCTCTTTACTCCAGACTGTCATCACTAATAGGGTGAGGCCATGCACGGAGGTTGAGGGGTGCCGTCAGCTGACGACAACACTTACGAGTTACTGTGGATTCGTACCGGCAAACTGTTTATTGGCGCCTTGTATCACCCTCCAAAGCCGCTTTACCAGCCTGAAGCTTTGTTGAACCAACTAGAACTAAAT
>Ga0126335_1003059_pt1 | contig 10273 bp, 10 predicted proteins | sample OlaspJWI45metaG_FD_108409 | JGI IMG/M metagenome (GOLD analysis project Ga0126335, IMG submission 108409) | Marine gutless worms symbiont microbial communities from Oahu, Hawaii - Olavius sp. 1 OAHU.JWI-45 metaG | ecosystem: Host-associated > Annelida > Digestive system > Unclassified | place... | reverse complement strand
ATCATTCAAGTACCAACGTACCACATGGTCATTTTGATGCTCTTCAACCACCGTGACTTGTGGACTTACGAGGTACACTGTGATTGCATGGTTGAATGATGTGCCTGCCCCACACCTTGTTACCTGGCATTTGCTGGTGCGAGCATATCATGCCAGTATTGAGACAACTCCATTGGCTGCCAGTGCGGCAGCACATTGTATTTAAGATGGCCGTCCTAGTCTCCAAGTCGTTGAACACCTTGTACCATGATGGACGACTGCCATCTCATCACAACCACTGGCCAATGGCAACTTTGATTGTCAAATGTTGCTACGTGTAACATTCCTAGAACCCACACAAGTCTGTGTGATCGATCCTTCACTGCTGCTGGTCCACGTCTGTGGAACAATCTACCAGTTTATATGTGGGATTTTAAACTAACACTTCTTGAGTTTCACCAATTACTGAAAACGCATCTGTTTGGCTGAAGACCGCGGCGTCTAGTGACGATTTTTAGTTTTTAGTGCACTTTATAAATGTACTTACTTACTTATATACTTATTAGGTCTGTCAGTTCTTTTACCTTTACACATGAAGAAAGACATGGGTGGACAAATTGGACTTTTGTGAAGACTGCATGCTCTTGCTGTTGGACAATTTGCTTCTGCTAGGACTTGTTGAAGGTTTATGGTGCAGCAGCATGTCGTGACTGCATTACAGAAGAAGAACAAGAAGAATCATACCGTATGTGAAGATGAAGAAGAAAAATTCACATTCTAGCTGCTGAATGTCTAGTATGAATTATACACCATATGGAAAAGATCACAAATGAAAATCAAAATATACATGATAAAAGAACAAGATTTACAATGCAGTAAAATATAATGTATAGAAAATATCAAGATGTTGCACAGATGTTTGGCATTTGTGATTGAGAGTCGAGGCTGAAGTGTGTTTGCGTATCATCAGGAAATCAAGAATGAGACTGACATACCGGAGCGTGACTTGGCGCGTTCACTGCAGTCACTGGCACTCGGCAAGATTACACAGCGTGTGCTTTCAAAAGATCCAAAGACGAGAGACATTGAATCTGACCACGTTTTCACTGTCAACGACCAGTTTACATCGAAACTGTATCGAGTGAAGATACAGACAGGTAACATCCACAGCTGGTTAATGCATTGAGTGTGGATTTTATTGCATAGCTTTCTACATTTTATCCATTACTGCTGCATTTTGATAGTTCATGAGAAAATCTATATGCAACACCTAAAACAGAAAAGTCACTACATATAAGCAGCTCAAAAGCTCATATAATTATTATTCTAAGGCATAAAATCTACATGTTCTATACCCAGGGATCGGCAATGGCAAATACTGTGTCTGAAATGTGCCTGGTGTTGGTTAGTGCTGTAACTATGTCTGTTGCAAGAAAACTGATGTTGGTTATTTCAGTGGCAGCAAAGGGAGATACGGAACCAGAACGCAATGAAACCAGAAATAAAGTGGATGAAGACCGGAAGCATGAATATCCTTCACTAATAATATTAATTCTTTATTTTTATTTTGTGTTAGTTAAACAGATATGGATAGTTTTATTTGTTGGTTACGTTTTGGGGATTGCTAAAGCAGGAGTTTTTATAGTCTGTGATGTTTAACATTTGTGGAATGGTTAGCTTTTGTGGTGTGGTCCTAGCTTAACTTAACACAAACTGAAAGCAGTAATGGCTGTAATAGTTAGGATCAATGTAATTACTTCAGCTGCTGCCAGCATGATGTACCTGTAGTATTTTTTGATTGTTTGATATATAAATATTTAGTCTGAAACATTTTCATTGTCAGTATATTTCAAAGACTTACATTTCTTGACCAGTAGTTTCTACGATTGAGGCTGCTATAGTTCGAATTATGAAGGCGAGGAAGCGTCTACAGCACAATGTTCTTGTTACAGAGGTGTGTGGCGTGTTCTTCATCGTTGTATAAAAAATAAATAAATTTTATGGTATTATAGTAAATTGTGCTGCGGTTCTTATGTTCACATTGTGTTAATGTAATAATATTGGTTACATAGCTGTGCACTCTGTGCTGGTGAATGTGGAATTCAACAGGTGACGGAGCAGCTCAAGGCACGTTTCCTGCCCAGTCCTGTAGTCATCAAAAAACGAATTGAAGGCCTCATTGAACGCGAATATCTTTCCAGAACAACAGAAGATAGGTCAGTTGGTTGAACATGTTACTGATTATGTTTGCATTAATGTTTGTGGCCGTAAGTTGTGTTCTTCTTATTAGCCTCGTTTCTTCTTGTTCCCCAGATGTCCTGCAGTGAACCACTGCTGATGGTAGCGTGACAGTGATTGACATATGCCTTCAAACTACAGAGTGGGCCATAAAATACCGACCCCTCAAATTATGCTGTTTGTACTGTATCTGCACATGTTTATCTGTACAAAGAATATTACATTTTAATCGTTTCTTTCTACACAAGATGAAATCAAACCCTGGTAATGTGTACACAAAAATATTACGATATGATCGAAGGACCCCAGAAGCATTTTGGCACAATGACAAAATACATTAGCGTTGACGTGTTTGTGTCCATGACGGCTCCTTGCGGTAGTCGGAGCTGAGAGATGTCGCTGGCAGGTTTCTCATTTCTCTTGGGCTTCTGCTAGACCCTGTGTTATCTTCATGACTGCATATTAGCTGACTCACATACTTGTAATTCTGTTCCGATCTGGCAGTCTTCAGTCGCTCCACACCAGTCTTCTGTTCAATCGAGTTCGTCTTCTCAATCTTGCACAGATCTTCAACAGAGCTGACAGTCCACTTATGATCGAAAACTTTTTACAGATACGTTTTTTACTTCGTCCCTAACTTTGAGAAACATATTTACTGAAACATTTTCTTCACACACGAACAGCGTGTTTGTCAACAAATTGGTGAAAAACTCAACAAAACGAATCTTAAGTTTAAGTCGAAGTCAGTTTTCACAGAAAATAATGCTAACAGACAAAGCTGGTGCTGTGAAAGTTTCACGAAAGATCACAACAGAACAGGGTCAGCTTCCATGAAATTTTCACGAAAGATAACACTGAGCCAAATTAGAGGCCTAACGTCAAGGTGACGTAACGCAGTGCTACATTATGTTTTCTGTAGAGTTGGGTCGTTTTTATTTATGTTATACCAGTTGCATAAATCTTGTTAAGATCTGTTCAGAATTGATTTAAGCTTCAGAATGCACTATGAATTTTACTTCTAACTTATATGTTAAAATATGATAATTGACCAAATATAGAGGGTCGGTTTTTTGCCCACTCGGTAGGTCTGTTTAATGTTTCCAAAGGACATAGTGCAAAAACAACTGTAAATTAAACCTGTTTCCTTGGGCGCCTCATGTGGGAACTTTGTTGATTAACCTAGTTGTTGTTTCATAGCTCTGCACTCTAGTTTGCTGTATTTCTGAGCTGTGTTGTTTATGTACAGGAAAATCTACACGTATGTTGCATAGACGGACTGCATCTGTTGACGACTGTTGTACAGAGCTTATTGATTGGCTGTATTGTGTATGCTGCTTCAGTATGCTGTCTCTTAGTTTTTGTCCACAAAAGTACAGATTGCTGCAAACATGAGTCTTACATTCGGTTAACAGTCAAGACAACTGGCAATATCTTTCAGCTATTTCACCATCCTGTAATCTGGCCGTACAATCTAGGACCAGCTGTTAGTTGTTAACTGTGGACAGTGTCACCATCGGCTTGGTTAACTCTGCAACTGTTATGTACATAACTCCCCGTCTGTAAATGTTGGTCATTGAACAGAGCTATGCAGTGTTTACATATTAGGTTGCATATTGCTTTTCAGAATGCTATTTGCAATGTCGTTTTCGACACAGGTGAATGAATAGATCAGAAATTTTGAAGTTTCAGTTTTGAACATTGAAGTGCATGCAGTTTGTGAGAGAGTAAATTGCACATTTAATAACAAACTGAGAACTGTTGCTGGCATACTGGAGACACATCTGTCGTGTGCATGTTTTTGTTTGGTTTTAATGTAATTGAAACCAGCTCGAAATTTTCATTAACAATATTGTTTGCAACTTATACTGAAGTGATTTGTGTATGTCATTGAAAGACGCTGTATACTTAGTTCTGAAACCCTTTGATTCAGTTTTTTGTCCTGTAATATAAATGTTTTTCGTTGCTTTTACATTTTTGAGCAATGCTTCTAAAGTTTCAGCTAAGTGTGCACAGTTGTAGGATACGTAGGCATATTACATTACTTATGAAACGGGGTATGTCCGTGCAGTTCAATAGGACTGTTTTGTAATTAGTGATTATCTTGTGTAGTTAGATCAGTCTAGTATTGAGTCTTCTTTCACGGCCATTCTCGTGGCAGAAATGGCGAGTTCTGCATATCGGTTGGCCCTGTGACAGGACTGCAGGCATATTGACTCAAGGTGCCGGTTACTAAGCTGGCGGTCTGGCTGACGTAGGGCCGTATGCTAGTATTGGATTTAATCAAAGCGCCAGTGGAATGACCCGAAACACTGCAGACAACGTTCTATCTATTCGTCTATAAATATCTAGTATAGTCACGTCTGTACAAATCTGCGTTGGGTCATTAAGTGGCGCCGCCGGGACTGATGTGATGTCTCCTGGCATTAATTCACTATCACACCTCGCTTGTTTTGCAGCTTTTGTATACTACTCGGTCGAATTTAAAAGCCGAGAATTCAGGGTCTGTAGGAGCCACTAAATTTTCAGTGATTTGTGTTATTAGGGACTTGCGTAGGTCAACCGTTTTAGTTAGGCAGCGGCGATGGGCTTACACGGGAAAGCTAACCGGCTGCCTATTGCCCAGTATTTAGGGGCATGGTAAGTAAGTTAGTAAACGTGTTTAGTCGGTCAGCTCATAAAATACGTGATGATACAGTGACGCCACTGTTCATAATCATTCTAATATCTAAGCACTAGCTACTGCTATACTAGAACGGTCGTCACCATTAGCTTAAGTGTATTTCAACAGAATTAAATGCTGTGGCTCAGTGGCGCAGCCAGGATCGGAGTAAGGTGATGTCTTCTCGCATTAATCCATGGTGCCTAGGCTAACTCAGCCTTCTATCTGTCCGGGGTCGTTAAACCTGTACCTTTTTAGCCAGTTGTCAGTTACCGGCTCACGGCCTGTGTGATCTTGATGTTCGCAGGATCACTTGCTGTGCTTTCAGTAACCAGTATAATAGTAAGCCTGACCGACAACAATTAACATGCAGGATGGGACCTATACCTATTCTTTCAAGTAATGCGTAATAGGTGCGATAAGCGGCAGTTGATCTCCGGCGCTGTACAAATTCTTATAGTTACACCACAGACGACTAACGGTTCGACGAAGATGTCTCTGCTGCAAGAAATGTTCAGCTAACTGCTGACTCGGTGGAGCTCAACAGATTGCAGCTTGTGAGAAGTGGGTCCCGGAATGTAGGTCAAAGTAGTGGAGCTGGTTTGGCCTGACAGATGTAGCAGGCGTTGCCATAGTTGCAGTGAGCATCGTTCCATCTCCAGCTAAAGATCCAGAGCATCTGCGTGCAGTGTTCATACGAGTTGGCGTTGTTGGGTTCATTCGTGTTCCAGTTGGTGTAGGACGGCGTTCGAGCGTTGCCGATGTCGCCGACCCAGTGCCACGACGATGACGTTGAGCCGTCGACGCCGCCGCGACCACGCACCAGACCGATCCAGAAGTCACAGTGACGCGTGTCTGCGTGTCCAACAACATACTCACTGATTACTCAGCTTAGACCTATTAATCCTTTAATGGCAGTGGCCTCATTGATTACGTCTGCAAAGGGCCATGATAATATGATGATGATTGGCAAAGACTTGAAGCGGTAGTTCGACGTGGCATCCGGCCGCTCTGGCCCGTCCGTGAGCCAGACAACTTTTTGATACCAGTCGAGGCAACCAATCACCCTATGCTTTTTAAAAGGTTAGTCTATGTACATTGCGAAAATGCCTGGTAGACCTCTCAGACTCAGATGAGTAGCTTTATGTCCAGTTTTCGTTATTATGTCGGGAGTAGCATTTGCAAAGTTGCGAGATAGGGCTAATTTAAAATTGAATATCTCTGTGGATTCTACAGGGTGCGGCATAAAAAAATCCTTAAAAAATTAAATATCTCCAGAAAGATAGAAGTTAAATTAATGAAATTTGCAGAATTTAATTCCGAGAGTTACTGCTATACATTCTGAAAATTTCGTTAATATAGTGAGTGGGAAACAGAAGTCATACACCTGTCTGAAGTGAAAACTGCGATTTTGCAACTGAACGATCTGTATTCCCGCAACTGCTGAACCAAAATGTGGATAAAACTTTCCGTAGGTTCGACTTCGTCGAAGAGAAGCAAAGGCTTCAGTCATGAATAAAACAGTTGTTTGACATTTTAAATGTGCTCTGTGAACTGATACTAGTAGTGTTAAGCTGTCATTTCTATCAATTTTGCTTTACAACGGAAACGGTTATTCAGTTATTTGCAGGCCTACTTGAGTTGTTGTTCACTTAATGAAGTGCACCTTTAGATTCTCACAGCCATAGTTTTATTTTTCGATAGAATATTCTGATGAAATTCACAGGTGTGGTAGGTAATTACTTCCGCATTAAACACTGATCTTTCTTGGGGGATTGTTTTTATGCCGCACCCTGTAGACTTAGAATAGTGTAAAAACCGGGAAGTTAACAGCAGGTTATGCTGTTATTCGCGGCATTGAGTAAACCTAGCGCCCCTGTATGGCTGCTTGCATTACCGTGCTGAACTGCGTGTACTGTACTGTCCTGCTTGGCAGATGTTGCTGATTGTCATTTGCAGCGTTTACAAGTCTGCAATTGTAATAAAGAGACATTATTATTATTACTATTATTATACATCAAAATGTTCGCTTTGATCTACTCTTTTATCAGTCAGTAAGGGTCAAAAAGTCATATGACATTCAACCATCTTGAAATCGCAACTCAGAGTTCGTGTAAGTTATAACATGGTCTACAGTGGATTATACGAGTGTCGTCTTCCTGTCAGGATGTCGACAGAGTTGACTGATGGTTTCACTGACACACAGAGCTCCGCCGGCTTGAGATAGAGGAACGACGTATGACCATGGATCATCCATCCGCTGAAGAACGACGACGACAACGAGAGCTATAAGCTGAGGAACGTAGAGAAAAACGGCAACACGAGTTTGAGATGAGACGACCGGAAGTACAGGCACAACGAAGTGATTCCACCAGCTGCTGCTGACCAACATTTTCGTATTGACACTGCTATTAAACTCATCCCAAAGTTTAATGAGCACGACATCCAGTCCTCTCTCTTGTCATTTGAAAAGATAGCTCAGTTGAACGCTTTTCCAGAGGACAAGTATGCAGCTATTCTTCAAGCTCACTTGACTGACAAAGCACTGAAAGTCTTCACAGAGTTGTCTGTAGAAGATTGTCACGATTATAGAACAAAAAGTAAAAAGCTGCTTTGCTGACTGCCTATGCTGTTGTACCAGAAGTTTACCGGAAACGCTTACGAAGTCTGAATAAACATCACTCTGAGACCTCTTCCGAGTTCGTTTTCCGTTTGTCAGTTCAGTTCCTTCATTGGTTAGAGAGTGAAGGGCGTATGACAATGTCGACCATTTTCGTGAGTTGATACAGCTTGAGCAGTATAACACCAGCCTTGATCTTGAGTTACTCAGCTAGTTGTTATATCAGAAACCAAAGAATATGTCCGAAACTGCAAGGCTAGTTGACCAACATGTCGCCATTCATATTGCCGGTCGCTTTAACCAAAGCTCACGGGATTGAAAGCCCCCATCACCATACCAGGGCAACTTTCCACGGAAAGATCAGCCACATCAGAACAAGCCACAGGCTAACTCTAATTCCACGGACAGTGAGCAGCCTAAGACTTCGAGTGACTATAACAGACCGAAACAGAATGCTTCCGGTCCTGGAAAATCTACTGTAGTCTGCTACTTCTGCTAGAAGCCCGGACACGTGTTGCTGTATAAACAGGTCAAGATGAATGCCAACGCTTCGGAAGAGGCTCCTGTGCATTTGCTATCCACCGTACGGGAACCTTCACTCGTTGAACCGTTAGCATAAAAAAACAGAATCCAGATCCTCGTTTCGAACGTCACTGTACCGAGACCAAGCTAGTCCGACCGGACTCGTCCATAAAACGTGCACGACTCCTTCGCGACACTGGTGCACTACAGTCGTTAGTCTGCAGCCGTAACTTATCAAATGATGATTATGTTCCTACTGGCAAGTTTCGTCTGATCCGGGGAGTGACTACCACAAGTACAAGTCACTCTAACTCAGTAGTGCGATGTGTCAGGAACTTTCTTGTGTCGACTTGTGTCGACTCTTCCCGTCGGAATTGCCGTCATCAGCAATGACATCTGCGGAGATCCCCCTGTAACTGAAGTGAATGTTATCATCGTTCGCATACAGCTCAACAGAGACAAATAGAAGTTCAGGCTACTACATCTGGTCCAAGTGTCTACTGATACAACCCAAATCACTATTCAGCCTGATTGAGTCGATAAGGTGATCTGTCACCGTTATTTGATAAGTCTTCAACTGACTTTCCGACTCCACTCGAAGCAGTTGACCGTTCTGAGCTGATTCGCTTACAACAGTCAGATCCAGATCTCAGTGCCCTGTTTGACCTAGTGAAGAAGGCCGAACATCCATATACTATTCGTGCGGGTATCCTTGTGAGAGCTCAGAAAGATAGGTTATCTCCACAGGAAGCCACATTCCATCAGATTGTCGTCCAAACAGTTTTATGCGCCAAATTATTATCTGTCGCCCGCGAAATTCCAGCTGCTGGTCATCTTGGAGTTACTAAGACCAAGGATCGTCTGCTACGTCATTTTTATTGTCCGAGCCTCTCCAAAGGTACGAAAGAGTTTTGTCGCAGCTGTGACGTTTATCCACGCCTGGGTAAGGGTGCGCCAAACCCTTCAGCGCCATTACACTGTCTACATTTCGTCTCGGAACCGTTCTGCCAAGTCGCTATAGACATTGTAGGACCACTGTTTGTCTGTAAAGACTCGGGGAATCGATTCATTTTAACGGTTCTCGACCTGTGCACTCACTACCCTGAGGCAATACCGATGAAACAACAAACTGCTCAGGATGTGGCACAGGAACAGGCTGAACTGAAAGACTTCTTGGCTGAGTTTGCGGACGTATTTTCTGACATTCCGGGGAAAACCAACCTTTGTGTACACCGATCGAGTAAATTTCTGGCACACAGCCAATTCGTTGTACGCCATATCGTCTGCACCCTGAGAAGCGCGAGATCTTGAGGGAAGAGTTGGATAATCTGCTGGAACTGGGCACAGTAGAGGAGAGCGACAGTCCTTGGGCTTCCCCGATTGTCCTTGTTCCAACATCTGACGGTACCATGCGGCTGTGTACCGATTTCCGAAAGGTAAATGCCGTCACGGTTCCCGATTTTTTCCATACCCAGGGTGGAAGATCGAATACAGGACAAAAAGGCCGGTGGACAATAAGGCCGTAGGACAAAAGGGCCGTAAGACAAACAGATCGGGGACGGAAAGGCCTGCCTTTTTGACGCCCCCCTAGGACACGAAGGCGTGATTGCGAATGTCGAATGTCTGCTATAATTGTAATACAGTAGTCAGCCGAACGCTGTGACCGACGGCACGCTGAAAGTGCGCAATGTCACTGTCGCCGTCACAAATGCTGACGCACAGCTTCTGTAGCCTCTCCTGCAGCTGCAAGGTGCAGCGACGGACGCGCTTTGAAGGCAGTTGTCTGCCGGCTTGCTGCAAAAGCTGGGTGGCCACGACCGACTGATCCAGACAGAAACACTATCGAACGCCATACTCCCTGATGATTGTGTCCGACGGGCTGCCGGAAACCGTTATTCCAGCCCTCGAAGAAGTTGTTAGTTCAGTCTTCGCCGCTGACTGTGGTGTCGTGCATGTTCCACTTGTCTGCTGGAAAGATCGACGGGACGCGTCGAAGTCCCAGCGACGGAACAGACGGCTGGTCGCCGGCCGCGTCAGCTGGTCATTGAATCGTGCGGGCGATTCCGCTGACGACCGTTAAACCAACCGACACGATCATCGCTAATGAACCACGGTCAGACAGCACGGGATTGTCGGCTAAGAGTATTTTTATACAGCTAACTACGATTTCCACTCCTTGCCTTTCTTCCATTAAGACTGCGAAGCTGCTAAGCTTAACCCGCGTACGCGGCTATGGCGGGGGGGGGGGGGAAATT